>JGI26470J50227_1000006_pt1 | contig 154069 bp, 145 predicted proteins | sample FreactTroBogLake_FD_50227 | JGI IMG/M metagenome (IMG submission 50227)
CCCAGCCGCCCCGAGGCCAGTTCGGCCTTGAGGGCCGTGTTGTCCACCAGACCCGAGCGGCTCAGGTTAATGATCCGGGCCCCCTTCTTGGTCCGGGCCAGCCGTTCCTTGCTAAACAGGCCCTTGGTTTCGGGGGTGAGGGGAACGTGGATGGTGATGTAGTCGCTCTCGGCCACCAGGGCGTCGAGGCTGGTGGCCTTCCTGACGTTGGTATTGAGCTTCCAGGCGGCTTCGACGCTCACGTAGGGGTCGTAACCGATGACGTGCACCCCGAGGGCGGTGGCGGCGTTGCAAATGATCACGCCGATGGCCCCCAGACCGATGACGCCCAAGGTCTTGCCTTCGATTTCCGGGCCGACAAACTGGGCCTTGCCCTTCTCGACCAACTCGGGAACTTCGTCGCCCTTGCCCTTCAGGCTCTGGGCCCAGTTCAGGCCCTGGACGATCCGGCGGCTCGACAGCAGCATCGAAGCGAGGACCAGCTCCTTGACCGCGTTCGCATTGGCCCCGGGGGTGTTGAACACCACAATCCCTTTTTCCGTGGCCTTGGGAATGGGGATGTTGTTCGTCCCGGCCCCGGCCCGGGCGATGGCCAGCAGGGAGGCGGGGAACTCTTGGTTGTGCATGTCCTGGCTTCGGACCAGGATGCCGTCGGGGTTCGCCAGTTCACTGGCGGTCTCGTAGGCATCCCGGGGCAGGCGGTTGAGGCCAATGGCCGCAATCTTGTTGAGGGTTTGGATCTTGTACATGGTCGTCTCCTGGTTCTCGGTTTACGCGTTCTTGGCTTCGAAGTCTTTGAGGAAGGCCACCAGCTTTTGCACGCCGGCCAGGGGCATGGCGTTGTAGATGCTGGCCCGCANCCCCCCCACCGACCGGTGCCCGGCCAGGTTGACCAAGCCCGCGGCTTCGGCTTCCTTCACGAACTTCTTGTTCAGGGCCTCGTTGGCCTCGGGGTCGGCCACCCGGGCCAGGAAGGGCACGTTCATCAAGGACCGGTCCTTTTTCTCGACCGGGCTGTAGAAGAACTTCGACGCGTCCAGGTAGTCGTAGAGCAACTTGGCCTTTTCGGCGTTGGCCGCGTACAGGTGGTCAGCTCCCCCTTGGTCCTGGATCCACTGCAGAACCAGCCCCACGATGTAGATCGAGTAACAGGGGGGAGTGTTGAACAGCGACCCGTTCTCGACGTGGGTCTTGTAGTCGAGCATGGCCGGAAGGCCCGCCGGAATCCGGTCCAAAAAGTCTTTCTTGATGAGGGTCAGCACCACCCCCGCAGGCCCTAGGTTCTTCTGGGCGCCGGCAAAGACGACGGCGTGCTTGGACACGTCGAAGGGCTGGCTCAAAATCCCCGACGAAATGTCGGTGACCAAGGGAGCCTTGACCTGGGGCACCTGGTGAAATTGCGTGCCCTCGATGGTGTTGTTGTAGCAGTAGTAGAAGTAGTCGGCCTGGTCGTTGACGTTGGTCAAGGCCGGCAGGTAGCTCCACTTCTTGTCCTTAGACGACCCGACGATGTTGATGTCCCCGAGTTTTTGGGCTTCTTCCACGGCCTTTTGGCTCCACGCCCCGGTTTGGACGTAGTCAGCCTTCTTCGTTTTGGTCAGAAAGTTGAGGGGGATGGTGTGGAACTGCAGGCTGGCTCCCCCTTGGAGGAACAGAACGCTGTAGTCGTCGGGAACCTTCATCACGGTGCGAACGAGTTCTTCCGTTTTTTGGATGATGCTTTCGAAGGCTTTCGACCGGTGGCTCATCTCCATCACCGATTGACCGGTTCCGTGCCAGTCGAGGATCTCTTCACCGGCCTTCTTGAGGACCGGTTCGGGCAGCATGCTGGGCCCAGCGGAAAAGTTGTACACACGAGCCATGGGTAACTCCTTGTGGGGAGGAGTATAGGGGAGCCTTGGTTGGTTGTCGAGGCAACTGTGAAAGGATTCACAGGATCCGATCCCCGGAAACTTCACAAAATACCGTGACGTCCGGACCAACTGCGGTTATCCTAGGCTGGGAGAAGGGACCCATGGAAGAACGCCGGACCACGAACCGTTTTAGCGACATTCCCGTGACCATTCAGCAATGCGTTCTCACCCACCTGGGCAAGGAAACCTGGCTCACCGCCGAGGCTTTTGACTTGTCCTCCCGGGGCCTGAGTCTGTTGTTACCGGACAGCCTCAATTCCGGTGAAAGCGTGTACATCCTGGCCGTGGTCCAACCCGAGGGCAAGGCCCCCCGGGACCTCGAAGTGAACGGAGTGACTTCCTACTGTCGGCCCCAGGACGGAGAGTTGTGGCGGGTCGGCGTCCGGTTCCTCGACTTGACCGAGGAAGAACAGCACGAGTGGGACGTCTTCCTCGCCCTCTGACCTCCCTCAGTCGTCTTGGGCCGGACGGAACAGACCCTCGATGATGTCCCAGTGGCCCTGGTCCACCGGGGTCACGCTGAGCCGGTTCCCCTTTTGAAGGATCCGGAGCGTGGCGAGGGACGGAAGGCCCCTCAGCACCGCTAACGGAATGAGGGCCACTTTTCGAACCAGCTTCACGTCAACCGTCGACCACCGGGGATTCTCCCGGGGTGACTTGGGGTCAAAATGGGCGTCGCTGGGGTCAAACTGGGTGGGATCGGGATAGGCCTCCCGCACGATTTGTACCACCCCGGCGATTCCAGGTTCGGGGCACGAAGAATGGTAAAACAAGCCTAGGTCCCCGGTGCGCATCTCGCGCAAGAAGTTCCTCGCCTGATAGTTTCGAACCCCAAACCAATCGATGGTCTGACCGGGACGCCGGGCCAAATGGTCGATCGAGACCTCCGAAGGTTCAGATTTCATCAGCCAGTACGCCATCGCTCACCACCTCGGCTAGAATATCGTCATGAAAATCCCGTCGAATCAACCGCCCTGCTGGGTTTGGATCTGAACCGTGTCGTACTGCACATACTGCCGCCAACGCCCCGACGACCCTTGGCATGTTCCCTACCACGACACCCAGTACGGCTTTCCCCTGGCCTCGGACGACGAACTCTTTGGTCGCTTGCTCCTCGAGATCAACCAGGCGGGCCTGAGTTGGCTCACCATCTTGAAGAAGGCCGAGGCCTTTCGGCGGGCGTACTCGGGCTTTTCCATCGACGCCGTGGCCGCCTACGGGGACGCTGACCGGGCCCGGCTGTTGGCGGACCCCGGGATCATCCGCCATCGCCTGAAGATCGACGCCGCCATCGAAAACGCCCGGCGTCTGGTGACCCTGCGCCAGACTCATGGGTCGTTCCACGGGTGGTTGGCCGCCCACCATCCCCGGTCCAAGGACGAGTGGACGAACCTCTTCCGGAAGACCTTTCGGTTCACCGGCGGCGAGATTGTGAACGAGTTCCTCATGAGCACCGGGTGGCTGGCCGGGGCCCACGACGACGACTGTCCTACCCAGGGGGCGGTCCTGGCCCAGGGACCGGCCTGGCTATCCCGGCAGGGGGTTCTGCCGGTAGAAAAGGCTTAGTTGGCGGTAGACACCGGGGTAGTGTTTGTTCAGGACCCCGGGGGCTTCAAAAAAATACTCGGAGCAGACCGCAAAGAATTCCGCCGGATCCGTGGCGGCGTAGGGGTCGATGGCAAGCTGGGCTTCGGCCCGTTTGCCCAGGCGCTTCACCCGACTCCTCAGGTGTTCGTACGCTTCGGTGAAGGCCTGGGCCCACTCCGGGTACGACATGCCCCGGTGGAGCGGCGGGCACCCATCGTAGGACCCGGACCGGTGGTCGAGTTTGTGGGCCATTTCGTGGATGACGACGTTGTATCCATCCCCCCACCCGGAATCCTCGACGTCTCGGTACGATAGCACCACGGGGCCCAGTTCGAGGACCTCTCCCCCCAGTTCGTCGTCGTACTCATGGACCAGGGCTCCGTCGTGGTCCCGCCGCCGTTCCTTGAACTCCCGGGGGATGAGGATGAGGGTGCGCCAGTCTTGGTACCAGTCGAGTCCCAAGTGAAGGATGGGTAGGCAGGCCTGGACCGCAATGCTCGCCCTCTGGTGGGGCTGCAGGACCAAGCCTTGGACGCACTCAAACTGCTTCNCCCCCAAAAAAAGGGTCGTCAGACCCCGGAGCGTGGCCCGCTCCTCCTGGGTCAACCGTAGCAGAATGGGGTGCTGGTCGACGACCTGGGTCCAGAGACCGTCTTCGAGGGGATGGCGGGCCAGCCATCGGCGCCGGCGCCCTTCCCGAAAAAACGCAAACATGGGATCACCTTAGGGCAATTGAGCCGGGATGAACAGCCGTGGCCCGGGCCTCGGCACCTTGACCAGGGCCGCCCCAGAAATCCCTAATGGATGACTGAGAGGTCTGTTATGCCCGTGGTCCGCACCGTGTTGCTCTCATCCCTTCTGCTCGCCCTCGTCGGGGGCCTCGCCGGGGCCCAACCGTGGGTCGCCGACCTCCAGCGTGAGGACGGCCCTTCCTTGGCCCAGCACCTCCAAGCCGCGGGGACCACCTATCAAGCCGAACCCCTGCTGGCCCAGTACTTGGCCCAGGGTCAGAACCCGGATTTCGTCGCCTTGCTCGTAGAAAAAGGCGCCAGTCCGAATCAAAAGGTCCCGGGTACCGAGCTCACGCCCCTGGATTTGGTCGTCACCCGAAACCTTGCNCCCCGGATCGCGGACCTGTTGCTCAAGGCCGGGGCCACCCTCGAGGCCAAGGTCCCGGGGTTCTCGGGGACCCTCATCGACGTGGCCCTGGACAAGCGCGAGTACGCCACGGCGGCCTGGCTGGTGAAGGCCAACCAAAGGCGCCTTCCCCGGGAACGGTTGGTTCTCCGGGAGGCGTTCAAGGACTACCCCGCCTTTCTGTTGGACGACCTGGTCCAGGTCAGGAACCTTCTCCGGTACGGCGATTGGAACAACGACCTGGTCTGGGACCTGACCCTGGGGGGGAACAGCCGGAAAGTGGCCCGGTACCTCCTGGAACTTCAGGTGGAGGCCCACCTCAACGACCCCGGGAGCCCCGATGAGAACGCCACGGGCCTGGACCTGTTGGCCTCGAACGTCGACCTGCTGGGGTACCTGGTGACCCAGGGGCTGTCGGTCGGGGCCGTGGATTTTGAGGCCCTGTACCAACGGCTGTTCGCCCACCGGGACCTCGAGGGGGTGAAAGCCCTGAAGGCCCTCGACCCGACTCCCCGACCCGGACTGTACGCCCCGGCCCTGGCCGCGGGGCTAGGCATCCTCAAGGCAACCTCGAACGACCTTCAAGACCTCGCGAAGCCCGAACTGCTCCGGGGGCCCGACGGCCTCGCCCTGGTCCAGGGGGTGTACGAACAATCCGACTTCCCCACCGTCCTCCCCCTGCTCCAGGCGGCGGAGTCCGACGCCCTGGTCCTCGGGTTGTATCGGTATGCCTTCGGAAAGAAAGACCTGGCCCTGATCCAAAGCCTCGTGGCCTGGGAGGCGCCGAAAATTCGCCCGGATCTGGACGCCGAGGCTGCCCGGGCCGGGATAGGGCCCTTGAAAGCCCTGACCCACGACCTGGCCGATTTGAAAACGCCCGGCCTGTACCAAGACCCCCAGCACGACGGTCGGGAGCGGCTGGTGGGCCTCCTGCTGAGGACCCCCCAGGGAGGCAAGACCCTCCTCGAACGGATCTTCGAATTGACCGACTTTCCCACGGTGCTGTCCTTGATCGAGCCCCTGGCCCCGGCCCCGGAACTCCTGAAGGGGAAGGAATTCTCGGCGGCCTACCAAGACTGGCTGACCCGGGGGAACAAGGACATCCTGACCTTCGGCGTGGTCGAACCGGCCGTCCGGGGAACCATCCGAGGGGACCAAATTGCCCTGCTGTTGCCCGAAGGGACCGATCCCCAGGGGTTGGTGGCCGTTTTCACCCTGTCGGGCGGAACAGCGGCGGTGGCTTCGGTGCGTCAGGTGAGCGGCACCACGGCGAACGACTTTACCCAGCCCGTGGTCTACGAGATCACGGCCCGGGATGGGACGAAGAAGACGTACACGGTGACAGTCACCGTCCCAGTCCCAGCCCCGGTCCCCCAAACTCCTCCACCTCAATCCGATTCCGATCGACCCGCAGGACCACAGGGGAGTAGTTGACCAGGGCCCGAACCCCGGCTTGGACCAGGCGCTCGGCCACCTTTTGGGCCTCGCCGGCCCCCAGGGCCAGGACCGCCGCCTCGACCCCCAACCGGGGGCACACCGAAAGGATTTCCGTCGTCGGATACACAGGGAAGGGGAGGTCGACCGTTTCGAGGCGGTTGGTCCTGCCGTCGAACCCCGCCACAAAGGTCCAGGGCCCCGGGGCCCCCGGGGATCCGGCCAAGGCCACCCCCAGGTCCCCCAGGCCCACGAGAACCGTCCTCGGGTCGGGGGGTGCCGGGAGCATCCGGTCCAGGCGTTCCCGGAGTTCGGCCACCTCGTAGGCCGCCCCGGGGGTTCCGGGACCCGATCCCGACAGGTCCTTGCGGATGGATTCGGGGGTGGTGCCCACCCACCGGGCCAGGTCCCGGCTCGTGACCCGGGTCCAGCCCTGGGTCTCCAGGCCCACGAGGAGCCTGCGGATGAGGGCCAACCGTCGCCGGGTCAGGTCCCCCATACGGCCTTCACCGCATCTTGGATTCGTTGCACCCCGTCTTGTCCGGGGACGATGGTCTGGGGGTACCCGAGGTCGGCGGCGGCCTTCATCCGGCGGCGCAAATGGGTGGTGGGTCGCACCTCCCCGGCCAGGGACAGCTCGCCGGCCGCAGCCACCCCCGGGGGCAACGGCGTCCCCGTCCGAGCGCTGTACAGGGCCAGGGCCAGGGGAAGCTCGGCCCCGGGGTCGGTGATCCGCATGCCCCCGGCGACGTTCACGTAGACATCCTGGTCGCTGAACCGCACGCCGGTGTGTTTTTCGAGGACCGCGGCGATCCGACTCACCCGGCTGGCGTCGATGCGGTCGCTGCTGATCCGGCTCAAGCCGCCCTTGGCCGGGACGGTGAGGGCCTGGATCTCGACCAGCAAGGCCCGGCTCCCCTCGAAGATGGGGGCCACGGCAATCCCCGGGGGCAGACTGCCTTCCCGGCGGGNGAGGAACAGGGCCTCGGGGTTCGAGACTTCGGTCAACCCCTTCTCGTCCATGGTGAACAGGCCCACCTCATCGACGCTTCCGAAGCGGTTCTTGGCGGCCCGGAGGATCCGGATGTCCCCGGCCGCCTGGTCGAAGTGGAGGACGGNGTCCACCATATGTTCGATGAGTTTGGGTCCGGCAATTTGGCCTCCCTTGGTCACGTGGGCGATGAGGAACACCGCCGCCTCGTGCTCCTTGGCCCAGGACACGACCTCGTGGCATCCGTACCGCAGTTGGTTCACGGTCCCCGGCACATCTCCGGCGTCGGGGTTGTAGAGCGTCTGGATCGAGTCGATCACGATGACCACCGGCTTGAGGCGCTCGAAGACCCCGGTGATCACCGGTACGTGGGTTTCGACCAGGATCTCGAGCCCGGGTCGGCTCAGCCCCAGACGGTCGGCCCGCATCTTGATTTGGGAGGCCGATTCTTCCCCAGACACGTAGAGGATGCGCCCGGGGGTTTTGACCTTGGCCGCCAGTTGGAGCAAAAGGGTGGACTTGCCGATCCCGGGCTCGCCGCCCACCAGGACGGTGCCGCCCCGGACGATCCCTCCCCCCAACACCTGGTTCACTTCACCGATTCCCGAGTCCAGGCGACCGCTTTCCTGGGCTTCCAGGGAGGCCAGGGGGAGGCTCCGGCCCCCGGAGGTCGGTCGAGGGGCTCCCACCGGCCCCGGGGCCTTGGGGTCGGGGGCCTTGGTGCTCTCTTCGAGGCTGTTCCATGATCCGCACTGGGGGCACCGGCCCAGCCACTTTGACTCTGAGTGCTGACACTCTTTGCAGACAAACACCGTGGTACGCTTCATGGAGGGCCCCCGTCGTAGCCCCCTATATTGGTCACCGGGGCCCCTCCGGTCAATTGGAGGCCCCCAAGCGTTGTCGATTCTGCGACAATCCGCTAGTTTGAACAGCATGAGTACTGAGTCTTCGTCCTTGGCCTATCGGGTGACCCACCGGGTGTTCGTCCTGGGACTGTTGTTGAAGGGTGTGAACGCCACCCTGGAGCTGGCCGGGGGGACCCTGTTGCTGGTCCTCCCGTTCGAGACCCTTCGGTCCTGGGCCACCACGGCGGTGGGGTGGGTCGTGGGGATCTTGCCTCCGGGTTGGACGGGGCACCTGACGAACTCCTTGGCCCACCTCCACCAGGGGACGCTGTCCTTCGTGGCTTGGTACTTTTTGAGCCACGGCGCCGTGAAGGCGTTTGTGATTGGGTGCCTCCTCCGCGGCAAGCAGTGGGCCTACCCCCTGGGGATCTTCGTGTTCCTGGGGTTCGGCATCTACCAAACCTGGGAGATTTTCCACGGTGGCGGGGCCTTCTTCTGGGTCCTCAACGCCCTCGACGCTGGGCTGATCGCCCTCACGGCCCTGGAATGGGTCCATGCCGCCCGGTCTCGGACCCCGGCCGTGAACCCAGCCCCCCCCGGGACCCAAGCGTAATCCATGGAAGCCACCGATCACCGCTGGGCCGTCATCTCTTCTGCCATCGTGGGGTTTCGCCGGATGACCGAGGCCGATGAACAGGGCACCCTGGCCNCCCTCACCGTCCACGATCGCCTGGTCCGGGAGCAGGTCGCCCGGTGCCGGGGCTCGGTGATCCAGACCCCCGAAGGGGGATTCCTGGCCCAATTCGGGACCAGCCTCGACGCCGTTCAGTGTGCTCTGGCCCTCCAGGAAGCCATCCAGGCCTCCCCCGCGGCCCCCGGGGGCACACCCGTCAACCTCCGGATCGGGGTGCACCGGGGGCCCCTCTCCGTGGCTGGGAACGAGCCCCAAGGGGAGGCCGTCGCCATCGCCGGCGGCCTGCAGTCCCTGACCAGGCCGGGCCGGATCACCATCAGCCGCGAGGTCTACGCCGAGATCTCGGAAAAGCTCGCCCTGTCCGTCGAGTCTCTGGGTCCCGTGGCCCTCCCGACCCTCAGCCACGAGGTCGACGCCTACGAGATCCTCCCCGGGGGCCGACGGCGCGACACCAAGCGGGAACTCCGGCGAGAGGATCGCCAGCGGCGCCGGGAGGCCCGCCGGACCAGGGATCGGGGCTCGCCGGCCCCGACTCTGCCCCCGGGGCTGGCTGCCTTCGAGGCGTACCGCCAACGGAAGCTGGACCAGGGTGCCCAGGCTGGCCGTGGTTTCTGGGGGCAACTGGTCCCCTTTGTCGCCGTCAACGCCGTCCTGGCGGGGATCAACCTCAGCACCACCCCGGTCCTCTGGTTCTTGATCCCCCTTGGGGGCTGGGGCATTGGCCTCGCCGGCCATGCCAGTTCGGTCCTCACGGCCCGGTGGTCGGCCCGGGACGTGGAGTCCCTCCGGGGACTGTCCGACGAGGAGTTCGCGACGGTTCGTCGCTACCAGACGGCCCGGAAAAAGTTTTCCGCCCAGGTGTGGACCAGTGTGGGGATTTCCGGTCTGCTCCTGGCCATCGGCGCCCTGGTGGGGAGCCGGTTCCCCTGGCCACTGATCCCCATCGGGGTCCTGGCCCTCGCGGCCGTGTCCCGGGTGGGCCCCCTCCTCTCGTCCCGGGCGGCGTTCCAAGCCCTCCGGAAGCGAATTCCGGCGGGGGCGCCGGGGGTCGAGTCCGCCCCCGGAACCGACCCCCGGGTGGCCAGGGCCCGGACCCTCCGGGATGCCCTGGTGGAACAGGCCGGGGGCCTGAAGGGGGGACACCCGCTGGGGGACGATTTCACCGTCACCCTCGACCACTACGTCGTTCAAATCGCCGAACTGTCGGCCATCGAACGGGAGTTGGGCCAGGTCGTCCTGTCGTTTCGGCCCGGAGACCTCGATGTCGAGGAGGCCACGCTCCGGAACCACAGCGCAGGCCCCGCATCCCCAGCCCTGAAGGCCGAGTACCAGAAGGCCCTCGAAGGGGTGGAGCGTCGGCGTCGGTCCCTGGGGGATTTGACCGACCAGCGGGAGCTGATTTCCCTTCGGATCCAATCGGCCCTCGGGCATCTGCAGCAGATGCAGGTGGACCTCGCCCGGATCAAGGGTCTCTCGGACGGAACCGACCGAGCGTCCCTGGGCTCCCTGAAAGACCGGAGCGAAGAGCTCTCACGCTACCTTGACGATTACCGGGAAGGCCTTAGGAACCTCCCGGGGGAATGACCTTGGGAGCCCGAACCAACCCTCCATCCCGGTCCTGGCCCGAACGCCTGTCCGAGGGCCAGATTGTTCCCTACTACCAACCCCTGGTCTCGGTGGAGTCGCTCCGGATCGGCGCCTACGAAGCCCTCGGGCGTCAAGTGGTGGGGGGCCATGCCTCGAGCCTCGGCCCCTTCTTTGCTGCTTCCGCAGTCGACTCGACCCTGACCGACCTTCACCGGGACGTGGACCGCTCCCTGCGCCGGGCGGCCCTCACCGAGTTCGCGAACCTCGACCCCGGGGTCCTGCTGTTCCTCAACGTGACTCCCCGGTTGATGGTCGAACATCTGGAACTGCGGGCCCACGAACTGCCGTGGACCCTTCAGGTCATGGCCGAAGTGGGGATGGACCCCCGCCGGGTGGTCATCGAGCTCACCGAGGAACCCGTGGGGCCGAAGACCGAATCCCTTCGACGCCTGGTGGACATCTACCGGGCCCATGGGTGCGCCATCGCCGTCGACGACGTGGGTGCCCAATCGTCGAACCTCGACCGGGTAGGGTACTTTGAGCCCGATCTGATCAAGATCGATGCTCTCATGCTGCGCCGATCCCTTCGGGAGCGGGCCTTTCGCCAGGTGCTGCAGGGCCTAGGGACCATGGCCGAGGGCCTGGGGGCGTCGCTGGTCTTTGAAGGCGTCGAGACCGAGGAGGAATTGCACCAGGCCCTCCATTTCGGCGCTCGGTATGTCCAGGGTTGGTACTTTGCCCAAGCCCAGGCCCAGATCCTTCCGTCCGAACACTTCGCCCCCAGTCTCCGGCCCGTCCTGGAACACTTCGGGGCCCAGACCTTCGACCGAGCGGCCCACCGGGTCCAGAGGATCGAAGCCATCCAGACCGCCCTCGCCGCCGTCACACCCCAGGTTTACTGGGACCGGGGATGGGTCCACCTGGACCCCCAGGACCTCGAGAGGTGGCGCCCCTGGGCCTGCCGGGTCTTTGTGACCGACCGTGCCGGGTTTCAGGTTTCGGTCAACTACGAACCCAGCGTTCGCGGCTGGGNGGAAGATCCCCGGGGCTTGGGCAAATGGCGTGGGTCCCGGCCCTATTTCCAGAGGCCNCACGGGAGGGGCCCCGGGGAGTGGTCGGTGAGTTCTCCCTACTACGATGTGAACGACCATTCCCCCCTCAGAACCTACGGCAAGCCCCTGGAGGGGGGGCTGCTGCTCTTCGTCGACGTCACTGAGATTGAAAAGCAACCCTGAAACGACTAGAGTGGGACCAGAGGAGCCGTCATGCCTGTTTGGAACCGCATCGTTGACATCTTGAAGCCCCAGGCCGAGCACCGATCCCAAGCCGAAGCGCTCGTCCAAGAGTACCGGCTCCGTGGCTGCCTTCCCCAGACTCCCCGGGACCTGTTGGGTCTGGCCGACGAAGTGATCGCCTCGTTCTACGCCCAACTGATGGACGGTCGGGTCCCCGTGAGTCCCGTGGCCGACCAACTGGATTCGGGATGGATCACCCAGGCTTCGGCCTGTTTCGTCAACGTCCGGGCCACGGGCCTGAACGATGGCCAATTCGGGAATTTTCTCCAGGCGAGCAAACTGCTCCCCGGGCTCCGGGTGAAGGCCCTGCACCTCGCCCCCTTCCTCGAGTACGAGTTCGGCACGGTGTACGCCATCCGGAGCTTGAAGACCATCGCTCCTCAGTTGCTCCATCCTGCGTTGCTCGAAGGTGGTCTGCGGGCCCCCCTGCAGCTGGATGCGTTCATCCAGGCCGCCCACAGTTTGGGCAAGGCCGTGGGGTTCGATCTGGAACCCCATACCGCCCAGTACTCCATCCCGGCCCTGGAGGTTCCCGAAGCCTTCCGATGGATCAAAGTCTTTCCCCCGGACAAGAACTGGCTCGACCACCTCATGCAACCCGACACCGTCTATGCCCAGGAAAATCAAGAACGCCTCGTCGCCGAGGTCCGCTCCCTGGTCACCGGGTTCCTCCGGGACAAGTCTCTGCACACCTTCGACGAGGAAGAGAACGACTCCCCCGAAACCCTGGCCCTCAAACGACAAGCCTTCCAAGACGCGGTGCAACTCATGATCCGGGAAGGGTATTGGACGGTTCCGGCCCACGCCTGGGACTCGGTCGGCTTGCCCCAGTTCTCGGGGTACCATCCCGATGGGTACCCGACGTTCCAGTATTCGAATCGTCAGGGCAACGACTCGGCCGACCACGCCATCCACATCGTGACGCCCTTTGCGTTCTACCACCACCTGCCGCTCCAGGGGACCTCGATGCGTCAGAAGCCCGAACCCAATCCGGCGGCCCTGGACCTGTTCTGTTCGACGTTCCTCCATTGGCGGGACCGGCACCATTTTGACTTTGTTCGTCACGACAGCGTCGACCACGTCTTCGACTCGGTGTTCGACAACGACGGCAACTGGCCCCTCTCGGACCGGCCCACCCCCGCGGTCTTGGCCGAGTTCATCCGCCGGTCCCGGCTCCCTGGCAAGCCGTTCATCGCTCACCTCGCGGAACGGTTGGGGAACGAGGCCGAGGACTATGCGGCCATTGGGTACGATCTGCTCCTGGGCAGCGACATGATGGAGACCGTGGGCCAAGCCCATTTGGACAAGTCGTTCCGCCTTCAGGGTCAGCTCGAGGACCTCAACGCTCGCCGGAAGAGCCCCTTCGCGGTGGCCTATGCCGTCGACACCCACGACACCGGAAACCCCTTCTTCTGGGGACAGAGTCTGACCGAAAAGTTGGGGGCCGAAGGGATGAAGGCCCGGCTCTTCCTCAGTCGATTCCTGGGCTGGGGCCGGGGCAAACGCCCTAAGTACGAGGTCATGGGCCTCTCGGACCTGTCGAACGGTCTCTTCCCAGCCAACGTGTCGGAGAAAAATCTGGTCTGGGTGGGGGACACCGCGTTCAACGCGTGGTATCACCACCTGGAAGACGTGTATGCCGAGCTGAAGCCGTGCCTCGAGAAGGGGACCGTGGTCGAGACCTTCGCAGGGCGCAACTACGCCTGGTGGATGGTGGAAGGGGGATCGTTGCTCATGGTCTTTGCCGTCTGGTACGAGGATGGCTGGGCCTTCAGCGAAACCGGCGTGGAACACAGCGATGCGAAAGAGAAATACGCCGCCCAGCCCGGAGAGTTTCCCTTTGTCCAGCGGGAGTTGCCGGCCAAGGCGGGGAACCAGTGGAACCTGCGGGCCCTTCGGACCGAGGAGTTCTCGAAAGACCTCAAGGTCTGGATCATTCCGGTGAAACCATGACGGTGCTCATCACCGGGGCGTCGGCCGGGATTGGAGAAGCCTGCGCCCGGGCCTTTGCCGCCCGGGGAGCCGACCTGGTGCTGGCGGCCCGGCGTCTGGATCGACTGGAGGGGTTGGCCGCCGAACTGAAGGCCGCCCATGGGATTCGGGCGACGGCAGTCTACCTCGATGTGGCCGACCGCTCGAGCGCCTCGACCCTCTTGGAGCGGGCGGGCCATCCCTCCATCGACGTCTTGGTCAACAACGCCGGCCTCGCCCGGGGCCTCGAGCCCCTGCAAGACAATGCGGCCGACGACTGGGACGAAATGATCGATGCGAACGTGAAGGGGTTGCTCTGGGTGACCCAGCCGGTGGTCCGCCAGATGATCGCCCGGGGCACCCCCGCCCACATCGTGAACATGGGGTCCCTGGCCGGGATCGCGGCCTACCCCAACGGGGCGGTCTACTGCGCCACCAAGGCCGCCGTCAAGGCGATCAGCGATGGCCTGCGACAAGACGTCCACCGCCATCCGATCCGGGTGACCCTGATCCAGCCGGGCATGGTGGAGACCGACTTCTCCCGGGTCAGGTTTCGGGGCGACGAAGCCCGGGCTGCCGGGGTGTACCGGGGGATCGAGCCGCTCAAGGCCGTCGACATCGCCGAAGCCGTGGTTTACGCCGTTTCCGCCCCGGCCCATGTCCAAGTGACCGAACTCACGGTGACCGCCACCCACCAGGCCAACGCCTTCACGGTCTACAAGAAACCTACAGAGTAAACTTCGTGACGACGGCGGCCAGGGCCGTCACTTGATCGGCGTTCCTTTGGCCCACCTCTTCCAAGAGGGNGGTGCTGGTTTGGATCTTCCGTCGCCCGTCGTCGATGGTGTGCATGCTGGCATTCAGGTCTTCGCTCACCGAGGCGAGGTTTTCCATTTCGGTCCGGATGGACCGGCTCCCTTCGGTGATTTCCGAGGAGCTGTCCTGGATGTGGGTGGTGATCTCGTTGATCTGGGCGATGGCTTCCAGGATTTGCCGGGACCCTTCGCTCTGTTCGAGCATCGCCTGCTTCACCTCTTGTTCGTACCGATTCAGCACGGCGATTTCTTCGAGGATGTCGCCAAAGGCCCTCTCGGACTCCCCGGCCGACGACACCACCGTGGCAATCTCCTTCAGAATGGACGAGATGTCCTTGCTGATTTCACCGGACTGCTTGGCGGCCATTTCGGCGAGCTTGCGGATCTCATCGGCGACCACGGCGAACCCCCGACCGGCGTCCCCCGCATGGGCGGCCTCAATGGCGGCGTTCATGGCCAACAAGTTTGTCTGGGCGGCGATAGCCTTGATCNCCCCGTTGGCTTCGAGCAGTTTGCGGCTTTGGTCGTTCACCAGCCGGATCTTTTCGGTGACGGTGGTGAGCCGGGCCTTGCCGGTGTCCGAGGCTCCCACCAATTTGCCAAACTCGTCCCCCATCTGCTCCACGTTCTTGGTGACCGATTGGATGTTGGACATCATCTGTTCAATGGACGCCGAGGATTCGGTCACCGCACTGGCCTGGTTCTCGATGTCTGTCTTGAGGGACTCGATGCTCTTCACGATCTGGGTGATGGTCGCCGAGGTTTCCGTCACGCTCGCGGCCTGGTTTTGAACCTTGGCGTTCACCTCTTCGACGGATTGGCCAATGGCGCCCACGGCGTCCACGGTGTCTTCGATGGCCTGGCCCAAGTTACCCCCGATCTGCTCGAGGGCATCGGAGCTGGCATCGATCTGGCGGACCGAGTGGGCCAGGTCCTCTTGCATGTGGTTCAGGCCCCGCATGAGTTGGCCGAACTCGTCCTTGGCTTCGAGAGCCGAGGGGTCGACCCGGAACGTGAGGTCACCCCGGACAATGGCGCTCGAAAGGTCCAGGGCCACCACCAAGGGGCGCCGCACCATGCGGACCAACAGGGTGGCCAACAGAACGGCGGCCAGGACGGACGCCGTGCCCACAATCAACAGCAGGGCGAAACTGATCGAGAAGGAGGTCTCGCTTCGGCTCAACATGGCCGCCGACTCGTCCTTTTGGCTCTTCAGGAGGTTGTCGGCGAGGACGATGGCCTGGCCGAAAGCCGGTTCCACGGTTTGATACAGAACGGACAGGGCCTCGGCATCTTTGTTCAATCGGCTCAGGGCCAAGACTCCCTCGGTGGCGTCAAAAATGGCCTTGGCCTGGACCTGGATCTTTTTTGATTGATCATTCTGGTCACCATCCGAGTTGATCCTTTGAAAGGTCACCAGGTCGGCTTCGACGGTATTCTGATCGGCCACCAGGGATTTTTCGATGACGGGGAGCTTGCTTGTGTCGTTTTCACTGATGTGGTGAAAGAGCTGACGTTCGTAGTCGGTGAGCTCTCGGGCCACTTCGGCGATCACCAAAGTGCCCTGGAGCGAATCGTCCACGACGAACTTTGAGCTTGCCCGGAGATCGGTCATGTTGATGAGCCCGATCGTGAGAACCGCCACCAACAGGGCGGCTACCAAGCCCAAAGACCCGCCGATTTTCCAGCGAACCGAAAGATTCTTATACACACAAGCCTCCTGGGTGGGTTTAGGCCCCGTGGACCTCCTCTTCGCTGAGGAATCGCTCAGCCTCGAGGGCCGCCATGCAACCGGACCCGGCGGCGGTGATCGCCTGGCGGTAGACCTTGTCCTGAACGTCTCCAGCGGCAAAGACCCCGACCACCGAGGTCCGTGAGGTCCCTGGGGTGGTCTTGATATACCCAGTCTCGTCGAGGGTCAGTTGGCCGTCAAGGAACTTTGTGTTGGGTTCGTGGCCAATGGCGTAGAACAGACCCGCCGCCTCGAGGACTTCCACGGCGCCGGTCTGGTTGTTCTTCACCTTGACCCCGGTCAAGACCTTGTCGCCCACCGCTTCCACGGCTTCGGTGAACCAGTGGATGACGATCTTGGGATTGGCCTTGGTCCGCTCCTGCATGGCCTTGCTGGCCCGGAGAGTATCCCGGCGCACCAACAGGTGGACGGTGGACCCAAACTTCGTCAGATAGGTGGCCTCTTCGCAGGCGGTGTCACCACCCCCGATGACCACCAGGGGCTTGTTCCGGAACAGGGGAAGCGCTCCGTCGCAGACCGCGCAGGCCGAGATACCCCGTTGCCAGAGTTTCTCTTCGCCGGGGAGCTGGAGTCGCTTGGCGGTGGCTCCGGTGGCCAGAATCAGGGTCTGGGCCAGGAACTCACCGCTGTCGGTGACCACCTTGAAGGGCCGCTTCGAAAGGTCGACCGATGCGACCGTCTCGGTCTCGATCCGGGCGCCACAGTGGATGGCCTGGGCCCGCATCCTCTCCATGAGTTCGGGACCCCCCAGACCTTCGGGAAACCCGGGGAAGTTTTCGATTTCCGTGGTCGTGGTCAACTGACCCCCGGCGGCCACGCCCCCGGCCATAAAGCCCTCGAACATGAGGGGTTTCAGATCCGCCCGGCCCGTGTAGATGGCGGCGGTGTGCCCTGCGGGGCCCGATCCAATAATGATGACGTTTTCTACGGTACTCATGGCCATCAATATAGTGGCAATCCGGGGGCGAGGCAAAAAACTCATCCGGCGTTTCTTGACTCACGGTTCACCACTGGCCAGAATGCAGGGGTCCAGGGGGAATTCCTGATGAAAACGAGCAAGAATGTCGGCGCCGACCAGCCTGCCTACGACTACGACCTGATTGTCCTCGGTTCCGGTCCCTCGGGACAGCGGGCCGCCATCCAAGCCGCCAAACTGGGGAAGCGGGCGGTGGTTCTGGAACACCGGCGGACCATCGGCGGCGTCAGCGTGAACACCGGGACGATTCCCTCCAAGACGTTTCGGGAAGCCGTGTTGCACCTGTCGGGGTACCGGGAACGGGGAATCTACGGCGCCTCGTACCGGGTCAAGGAGTCCATCACCATGGCCGACTTGGTGTTTCGGGTCGAACAGGTGATTCGGATGGAGATCGACATCATCCGAAACCAGCTGGCCCGGAACCACGTGGAGTTGCTCGAGGCCCACGGTCGGTTCGTGGGTCCCGAGGAGATCGAGGTCGACCTGGGTGGCACCGCCGGCAGTCGGAGGATCCGGGCCCCTCGGATCGTCATCGCCGTGGGAACCAATGCGACCCGCGATCCCCACATCCCCTTCGACGGCCAACGCATTGTGGTGAGCGACGATATCCTGTCCCTCGCCACCATCCCGAAGACCCTGGCTGTGATCGGGGCCGGGGTCATCGGGGTGGAATACGCCACCATGTTTGCCGCCCTGGGGACCAGGGTCACCTTGGTCGACAAGCGATCGACCCTCCTGCCCTTCCTCGACGACGAGATTTCGGCGGCCCTGACCTACATCAGCCAACAGAACCGGGTGACCATGAGGCTGGGGGAAGAGGTTCAGTCCGTCGTGGCTCCCCAGGCCCCGGCCGATCCCATTGAGATCCACCTGAAGAGCGGAAAAACCGTCAAGGCGGATGCCGTGTTGTACAGCATCGGTCGCTCGGGGGCCACCGAGGACCTAGGCCTCGAGGCCGCCGGGGNGGCGGTTGATCCCCGGGGGCGGATTACCATCAACGAGTTTTACCAGACCAGCGTTCCCACCATTTATGCCGTGGGTGACGTCATCGGGTTCCCGGCGTTGGCCTCGACCTCCATGGAGCAGGGGCGGTTAGCCGCCCTCCACGCCCTGGGTCATCTCACCGAGGTCCCCCAGGGCCAAGGCATCTTTCCCTTTGGAATTTACACCGTCCCCGAGATCTCCATGGTGGGGAAGAGCGAGAACGACCTGACCACCGAAGGGGTGGCCTACGAGATCGGCAAAGCCAACTACCGTGAGATCGCCCGGGGTCAGATCCTGGGGGACCGAACCGGCATGTTGAAGCTCCTGTTCGACCCCGTGACCCATAAGCTCCTGGGGGTTCACATTTTGGGGGAGGGGGCCAGCGAACTCATCCACATCGGGCAAGCCGTGATGGCCCACCAGGGGACCATCGATTATTTTGTCGATGCGGTGTTCAACTATCCGACCCTGGCCGAATGCTACAAAACCGCTGCCCTTGAGGGGATCAACCGACTCTAACCCCGAAGGCTTGGTCTTGCTTTCTCGGCCCAGGGGGGCGAAACTCCCCACAGAGGGCAGGGGCGAGGAGGGGGCGATGAGGTGGTTTGCCAAAGGCGTGCTTGTGACCCTGGGGTCTCTGGCTCTCGTGGTTCCCTCCCCAGCCCAAGAGGCGCGACCCGTCCTCGTGGAGGCCCTGGATGCCATGCCCCAAGGCCGGGCGTCGGACGGCCGGGGCATCATGAACGACGCCGTCCTCGAGGCTCTGCGGCGCATCGGGTTGACCGGAACCTTGGAGTTCCACCCCTGGAAACGAGCACAAGTGGAAGTGGCCACCGGCAAGGATCGCCTGATCACCTCGTTGTCCCGGACCCCCGAGAGAGAACAAAAGTTCACGTGGTTGTTCCCGGTCTTTCGGTACGACCGGGCCTTTGTGACCGCCAATGGCAAGGTCTATGGGTCCTTTGCCGAGGCCAAGGCAGCTCTTCACCATGTGATTGTGACCCTGGGGGGAGCCCAATACGACATTTTGATCCGGGCGGGCTTTTCCCCTGGCCAACTCACGACCGTGGAGTTTGAGCGAGAGATCGCCATCCTCTCCATGCTGTCAGAGGGCCACGGGGACGCCTGGTTCGTCCCGATTCCCGAGGCTCGGTTTGCCCTGAGGGGACTGCCGTCGGAGGCCAAGTTTGTCATTGGTCCAGCGGTGGGCGAGGGGACGGACCAATACGTGGCGGGGTCGAAAGACTTCAACCCCGACCTAGCGGACCGCCTGCGCCGGGCGGGGGCCGACATGCTCGCCGATGGCACTCTGGCCCGCATCGTCAAGCAGTACCAATGACCCCAGGGGAAGGGGCGGCCCCGCCGGCTTTACTTACCGGGCCGGCTTGGATAGACTAGACGGCTTAAGGGGTAGCGTTATGGCATTTTCGTTGAGTATGTATCCGTGGGTCTACAAGGCCCAGTACGATGGCAAGGGTCACTGGACCGAAGCCTACGACGAGAAGCCCCACAAGACTCCCCAAGAAGAAGAGGCCCTGTCCCCTTCCCAACTGCAAGCCCTCTTGGCCCAGCGCAACTCGTTTCCCGAACTGCCCCTCGTCAACTATACCTCCCAATACGGCCTAGGCTGTTTCGAGGGCTTGAAGGCCTACCCCCAGCCCGATGGGAGCCTGAAGCTCTTTCGGCCCGACCGCAACGGGGCCCGGATGCAACGGTCCATGGACGGACTCATGATGCCGGCGTTCCCTCAGAATCTCTTCGTCCAAGCCGCCCAGGGCGTCGTGGCCCGGAATGCCACCCTGGGGTTCCGGCCCCACTTCGACAAGACCTGGGAAAAAGACCTCTTTGCCGACGCCCATGCCATCTACCTCCGCCCCTTCACCTATTCTGAGCCGGCCATCGGCTTGGGCCTTTCCACCACTCCGTGGGTGGTCATCGTCGGCACCCCCGTGAGTTCCTACTTCAAGGAAGGGTCTACGGCGGCGGNGACCACCGACCGGATCCGGGCCACCCCCAAGGGAACCGGTTGGATCAAGTGCGACGCCAACTACGTGGTGCCCATCCTCGCCAAGCGGCAAGCCGAGATGGAAGGGTACATGGAAGTCATCTTCCTCGATCCCAAGACCCAAACCTACGTCGAAGAAGGGTCAAGCTGTAATTTCTTCGTCGTCTTGAAGGATGGAACCCTGGTCACCCCCGAGTTGGGGGACACCATCCTTCCCGGGATCACCCGGGAATCGGTCCTCACCCTGGCCCAGGACCTGGGCATCAAGACCCAGGAACGCAAGCTCCCCGTCGAAGAAGTTTTGGACCAAGGCGTGGAATGTTTCGTCACCGGTACCGCCGCCGGGGTGTCCTACCTCGGTAGCCTCACCCACCAGGGACGGACCACGGTCTTCTCCGGGGGTACGATGGGCCCCGTCTCCCGGGAACTCCAACGGTCTCTCAAGGGGATTCAGTATGGCGTCCTCCCCGACTCCCACTCCTGGCTCTATTCGGTCTAGCGTCTCGCCGTTTTGACGGCGCCTCGGGCGGCTGTGGTCCTCGACGTACTTTCCAGTACGTCTGCGGTCCTCGCTCGCCCTCGTCTTGTCAAAACGACGATCCGCGTCGACCGACCGGCAGCGGGGGCTCCCGGGGACGGCGCTTCGCTGGGCCGTAGCGGGGTTCCGACTTCGCTTCGCTGGTCGGGCGAGTAACTGGCGACGGCGCTTCGCTGGTCGGGCTTGAGGGGCGACTTCGCTGCGCTGGTCGGGGTTGGGGGGGACGGCGCTTCGCTGGGCCGTAGCGGGGTTCCGACTTCGCTTCGCTGGTCGGGCGGGTAACTGGCGACGGCGCTTCGCTGGTCGGGCTTGAGGGGCGACTTCGCTGCGCTTGTCGGGGCTCCCGGGGACGGCGCTTCGCTGGGCCGTAGGGGGTGCCGACTTCGCTTCGCTGGTCGGGCGGGTAACTGGCGACGGCGCTTCGCTGGTCGGGCTTGGGGGGCGACTTCGCTTCGCTGGTCGGGCGAGTAACTGGCGACGGCGCTTCGCTGGTCGGGCTTAAGGGGCGACTTCGCTGCGCTGGTCGGGGTTGGGGGGTGACTATGAAGACTGCAACTGTGGATGGGAAATCGATCGGTTACGACAGGGCGGGGGAGGGGATACCGGTGGTTCTGCTCCATGGCTGGCCCCAGACTTCCTTCCTCTGGAGAAAGATCGTTCCGCGTTTGGCCCAAGGCTACGAGGTGATCGTGGTCGACCTGCCGGGTATCGGTGAGAGTGACTGTCCCGAGGGGTTCGACACGAAGACTGTGGCGACGCTGCTGTGCCGGGTCTTGACCTCCCTGGGAGTGGAGAGGTTCCATCTGGTGGGGCACGATGTGGGGGCCTGGGTCGCGGCTTCGGTGGGCATCCACTATGAGGACCGTCTTTTGTCCCTGACGGTGGTCGACGCAGGGATTCCCGGCCTGATCCCCGACGACCTCTTCCAACCGCAGAACGCTCCCCGGGTCTGGCAGTTCTACTTTCATGCGATCGCCGATCTTCCGGAGCAGTTGATCCGGGGCAAGGAAAGGGAATACCTGTCGTGGTATTTCCGGACCAAGTCCGTGGTGGCCGGGGCTATTTCCGACGAAGCGATCGACCACTACGTCGACGTGTATTCCCGGGGTGCCACCCTGGGGAGCGGGTTCGGATACTACCGCTCCTTTACCACGAGCGCTCACCAGAACCGAAGCTTTACGGGGACGCTGACGATCCCGGTCCTGGCCGTGGGGGCCCAATCGGGGGTGGGGCCTGGCATCGGGGTGGCCATGGCCAAGATCGCGACCAGGACGACGACCGCTGTGGTCGAAGCCTGTGGTCACTACATTCCCGAGGAGCAACCGGACGTGTTCTGTGACCTCCTCGTCCGGTTCCTGGCCGACGCCTAGTCGGACGAGGAGGTTTGCCCTCGGTCGCGGTCGACGTATTGGTGTTGGATCAGGCCTGCGATGACCAAGGCCGCTCCTACCAGTTTGGGGATGGCGAACCTTTGTTCCCGGAACGCATCGACCACGAGTCCCGCCCCGACCTGACCCAAGAAGAGCAGGCTTGCCACCCAGACGACGGGAACCTTGGGGATGACCACGTTGGAGGCGGAGACCACTAGCACTCCCAGGAGGCCCCCGGTCCAGGCGTACCAAGGAACTTCGACGGGGCGAAGGTCAAACCCGGCCACGAGAGCCACGGCGGTGATCCCCAGGAGTCCTGCCACATAGTTGACCGCCGTTGCCCGGACCGGGCCCCACCGCAACGACAAGGAAGAGTTCATGGCCATCTGAACAATGACCAAGGCTCCGGCCACCGCGGCTAAAAAATAATCCACCGGCTACTGTCCTGTGTGAGCCATGACCAGAAGTCCGGCGACGATGAGTCCATAGCCGGGGAGCTTTGCCCAGCGAAAGGGTCGGGGCCTGAGGCCGAAGAGCCCGAAGTGGTCGATCACCGCCGAGGCCACGAGTTGGCCCACGATCCCCAGGGAGACCGTCAGGGTCGCCCCCAGGGACACCAGGGTGCGGTTGTTGATGAACAGCAACGCCACCCCTAGCCACCCGGCGGTGAAGAGGTACCACGGCACCCGGCCGCCCTGGCCTTGGGCCGACACCCAGAGGAAGGGGACCACCGCAGCCAGCCCAACGGCGTGGATGATGACCAGGGCCGGGACGGGGCCCAGGGACGCCTGGAGGGCGCCGTTGGCGGCAATCATGAGGCTGATTACGACGCCGATTCCCACGGCAGCGGCCCGGTGCATAGAAAACCTCCTGGTCAGTCGATGGGCTTCAGTCCTGCTTCGATCTGGGCCCGGTGGGGTTCAAGGAACGGAGCCAGGACGATCTTTTCGCCCAGGGTTGCGGAATCCTCGTCGACCCCAAAGCCGGGACCATCGGTGGCAATCTCGAACAGAATCCCATTTGGCTCCCGAAAATACAAGCTCTTAAACCAATGGCGATCGACTTTCCCGCTGTTTCGAATGCCCCAGGCGTTCAGCGAATCTGCCCAAAGATCGTAGTCGGCATCGCTGGCCCGAAACGCCACGTGATGGACCCCACCGGCCCCCTGGCGGCCCACGGGGAGGTCGGGTTGGACCGCCACATGGACCTCGGCACCCACTCCGCCCGGGCCCATTTCGTAGACATGCACCTGGTCCCGGGGGCTCTCGGGGTGGGGGTAGGTCCGCACTTCCCTCAGGCCAATGCGGTCGAGGTACCGGTGGGTGGGCTTCAGATCGGGAACGGACAGGTGGATGGGGCCCAGTCCTCGAATTTGAAAGGCCGCCGGAACGGGACTGCGGTCCCAGGGCTGACCCCCCGGGGTGCCGTCGTCGGCCACGAATTGGAGCCGTTGCCCTTCGGGATCCTCAAAGTCGAGGGTCAGCCTTCCGTCCCGTTCCACGACGGGGGACGCCTGGACACCGTGGTCCGCCAGGGTTCGGGTCCAGTAGTCGAAAGCCTCGGGGCCCCCAATCCGCAGGGCCGTTCGGCTAATGCTCCGGGTGCCTCGGGTTTCTCGGTTCACGGGCCAATCGAAGAACGTCAGGTCGGTCCCGGGACTGCCTTGGGCGTCGGCGTAGAACAAGTGCCAGGCACTCACGTCGTCTTGGTTGACCGAGCGCTTTACCAGGCGCATCCCGAGGGTCTTCGTGTAGAACCGGTGGTTGTTTTGGATCTGGGCCGAAACGGCCGTGAGGTGGTGAATTCCTTTCAATTCCATGATTTATCTCCTTTTTTCAGCCAAGCTTGGGCTGCTTCGATTTCTTCCCGGGACAGGCGGTGCCCGCCCGGGTGCCAATGGGTTTCAACGGTGGCCCCTCCCGCCGTCAAGAGTTCGGTCAACCGTTCGGTCTGAGAAACTGGCACCAAGGGGTCGGTGCGGCCGGCCCCGATGAACACAGCCCTGCCCGTCAGATCCGGGGAAGCCGTGGGTTCAAAGGGAACCATGGGGTGGAGCAACGCGGCCCCCGCCAGGGTGGGGGTCCCGGACAGCAACAGGCTGGCGGCGATGTTGGCCCCATTGGAGAAGCCAACGGCCACGACCCGCGACCGGTCAAAGCCATAGACCCTGGCCGCCTCATCGACGAAGCGGGCCAACCCCGTTGTCCTGGCCCTGAGATCGTCGAGGTCGAAGACGCCCTCGGCCAGTCGGCGGAAGAACCGGGCCAGTCCGTTCTCACTCACTTGCCCCCGGGGGCTCAGCAAGTTTGCCGTGGGCAACAGGGATCGTCCGAGGTCGAGGAGGTCATCCTCGGAGCCCCCCGTCCCATGGAGAAGGAGCAGGGTCGTCGAAGCCCCCGGGGTGGGCTCCCAGCGGTGCACAAAGTCGGCCAGGGTTGTCATGATCTCTCCCATTTTCTCAGAAGTTGGAGCAGCTGAGACTGCTCCGATTTGGTCAGGGTCTCCAGGGTCTGATCGAGGAGTCGCTCCTGCCGGGGGACCGCCACCTCGGCCAGGGTTCGGCCCCGGTCCGTCAGGAACAGTCTCTGGAACTTCCCGTCGGGCCGGCGTTCGATCAGACCCTCGGTTACCAACTTGGCCACCAGTTGGCTCACGTTCCCCTTGGTGACCAGGAGGGCGTCGGCCAGTTCCCCTTGGCTCAGTCCTTCCCGGGTTGCCACCCGGGCGATGACGTCGAAGCAGGCGGTGTTGAGGCCGAGATCGTGGAACAGCTGTTCGCTGAGGCGATCGATGTGCTGGTAAATGCGGACCAGGCGGGTCCAGGCGGCCACCCCGGGCCTTCGCTGTCTTGAAGAACCTTCCATACTTTCAGTTTAGCGCTAAACTGAAGAAAAGGCAAATCCCCCGGCAAAAGGCGGGACTAGCCCCACTGCCCTGTCGTCCAGTCGAGGACTTGTCGAGGTTCAAAGCGCCCCTTGTACGCCATCGTGGCATTGCCTTGGACCCAGTAGCCGAGGTAGTACCACCGGCGACCCCGGTCGACGGCCAAGGCACATTCCCGAAGGACGCTGTAAATGCCCAGACTGCGGTGGGCAAACTCGTGGGAAAACACAAAGTAGACCGAACTCAGGGCGTCGTCCCCTTCGTCGCAGAATCCGAGGGCGGCAAGCTGTCCAGAAATCCGGTATTCGGTCAGGAACCCGGGAACCGCCGGGTCAAAGAACCCCTGGCGAAACTCTTCCGGGTCGGTTTTCTTTTGAAACCGGTGCTCGCTGTGGTCCCGGTAGAGTTCGTAGTACTCGTCCCGGTACGTCACGGGAACCACCGACACCTCGACGTCGGCATTCTGTCGCCACACCCGGCGTTGGCTCGGGGTAGGGATGAGGCCGGCGGCATCGATGCGCACCGGCAGGCAGGCTTGGCAGGCAGGGCAGTGGGGGCGAAAGAAGAAGCTTCCAAAACGCCGCCNCCCGGCGGCTTGAAGGACGGCGGCGTCGGTGGCGTCGCCGTCGGTCCCGAAGAAGTAGCGTTGAACGAAGGCGTGGTCGGGCAAGTAGGGGCAGTCGACCGGCGGGGCGTCCCGGGGGGCTCCGTCAACACGCACGGGNGCTCACTCCGTCAACCCGCGGTACCGGCCCTCTGGAACGCTTCCTTGATCTTCTCGTGGAGGGCCGGGAGCCGGTCCACATCCAGTTTGAGACCCTTCAACACGGTGGGATTGATCTGACTGTAGCTCAACAACTCCTGCTCCACCGCCAGGAGGTTCCGGGCCACGTGGACCACGCACGTCACCCCTTGGAGGGGCAACATGGCACCGCTGGGTTGGTTTTGGTAGCGGATGATCTGGATCAAGTCCTCGGGGAAGTTCCACTTTTCGGCAATCCGGGCCCCGAGGTCCGAGGGGTTGATCGCCTGGGTCAGTTCATCAAACAGCTCGATGCTGAAGCCCTTTGCCCGGCAGAAGGTCAGGATCTTGGCGCTGGTGTCCGGGTGGAGGAAGGACAGAATGATCTGGCCCAGATTGTAGAGGATNCCCCCAATCTGGGCCTGCCCCTGGTCCTCCCGGTTGAACTTGAGCTCCCGGGCGATCTCGGCGGCGTAGAACGAAACCGTCGTGGCATTCAACCACAGGCCCCGTTGTTTGGCCATGTATTTGTCGAGGAGCTTGTGGGCCCCATAGGGGTAGACCAGGTCCTTCAACCCCTGAATCCCCACGATCCGGACGGCATCGCTCAGGGTCTCGATGCGCTTCCGCACCCCGTACTTGGCCGAGTTGACGTATTTGATGAGGTCAGCGGTCATGGCGGGGTCGTAGCTGAGCTGCCCCGCCAGGGTTTCGAATTTGACTTCGGGATCTCCGAGCAATTTCAACAGCTTCTCGAGGTTCTCTGGGAAGGGCGGAAGGGTGTCAATGACGTGGATGATTTCGTCGGCCAGCATGTTGACCCGTTCGAGCTTCACCGAATTCATAGGGATGGTCAGGGACGCCGAGGTCTCGCCGTTGACCAGGTTGAGGTCGAAGGATTTTTCGGTTAGCCCCATCTTACGGAGCATCAGGATCATGATGACGATCCCAAGACCGGCCCCTTCACTATCGTCGAGGACTTCTCCGAAGGCCTCTTCCATGTTTTCGAAGGCCCGGGACCGGGCGACCCGGTCGTAGACCCGGGGGAGTTCTTTCGGGGTGATCGGAACGTTGTTCCGGACGCTCATGTACAAAACGTTGTTACGGATCAAGTAGGTGACCTTGATGTACAGGTCTTTCTGTTCCTGAAGGTCGAGGTAGTGCTCGATGTTGTCGAGGGTGTCCTTCTTAAAATTGCGCATGCCCCGGTCGTAGTCGGCGGCGGAATCGAGCTTGAGACCCTTTTCCAGGAAGTAAACCCGCTTCGTGTTGGCCTTTTTGGCGTTGACCGTCAGTTCCCGAAGGCAATACGCCAGGTGGTCCTTCAGGGGTGCCTGACCGAGCTCCTGAAGGTAAATGTGCAGGATCTCTTCGAGGTCGGATTCGGTCTGAGGAGGCAACGTGTGAGTCTTGATCACCAGAGGAATTCCGTTCCTGGCAGCATGGATCACTTTATTGCGGTCGATGTTCATGGCTCAGTCATCCTTGGGATGGAGGGCTTCCCTCATCCTCTCCAACTTTTTGACAATCAGGCGGCCCAAACTCCCTTCGGGGTAGCGACCGTCAGCGTCCATTTTCCCGATTTCCTGACCGGAAAGCAAGGACATTCCTTCGTCAAGTGTGGTGACCGGATAGATATGGAAGGCCTTTTGCCGAACGGCTTCTTGGACCTCTTGGTTCAAAACGAGATTCTGGACGTTTGACCGAGGGATGATGACGCCCTGGGTGCCGGTCAGCCCCTGTTTTTTGCAGGTGAAGTAGAAACCCTCCACCTTTTCGGTGATCCCGCCCACGGGTTGAATTTCCCCCATCTGGTTCACCGAACCCGACACGGCGAGGTCCTGACGAAGGGGGACCCCGGCGATCGCCGACAGGATGGCATAGGCCTCGGTGGAACTGGCGCTATCCCCATCGATGCCACCGTAGCTCTGCTCGAACCCCACGCTGGCCGACAGGCTGAGGGGGAATTCCCGGGCAAAGCGATCCCGGATCAAACCATGGAGGATGAGGACCCCCTTGTCGTGGATTTCGCCGGACAGTCCCGCTTCGCCCTCGATGTTGACGATGCCGTCCTCCCCGGGGCCGGCCACGGCGGTGATCCGCATGGGGCGGCCAAAACTCGAGGAGCCCCGGTCCAGGACGGCCAGGCCGTTGACTTGGCCTACGGCGGTTCCGGTGACGCTGAGGAGGATTTGGCCTTCGGTCACCTGCTCGTCCATTTTTTCTTCGGGGAGAGAGAAGAGGTAGCGTCTCTCCTCGAGGGCCCGGGCGACGGCCGTCCGATCGATGGTCTTTTGGCCCTGCCTGCGCGCCCAGTAGGCGCTCTCGGTGAGCAGGTCGGCCACCTGGCTGAACTGGGTGGTCAGCCGTCGTCGGTGGCCGGCCAGGCGCACCCCGTATTCCAAGATCTCCTGACGGCCCGAGGGGTCCATGGGCAGCAGCTTGTGCCGGGCCAGGTGGCTGTCGATGAAAATGCGGTATTCGTTCACGGTGGTGGGGGNGAGCTCCATCACCGGGTCAAATTCGGCGCTGATCTTGAACAGACGGCCAAACTCCGGGTCTTCCTGGATGAGGAAGTCATAGACCCCTTGGTTCCCCATGATGATGACCTTGACCTTGATTTCCGCCGGTTGGGGCTTCAACAGGGTGGTGGGGCCAAAGGGACCCGCGGCGGCTTGGATTTCTACCTGGCCATTCTGAAGAGTTTGCTTCAGCAGCGGCCACGACTCCTCCTGGTTGAGGATATCCTCAGCCCTCAGGACCAGGTAGCCCCCGGCCGCCTGGTGCAGGGAACCGGGTTTGATCATGAGGAAGTTCGACCGAGACTCNCCCTGGGCATCCGGCCGGGCCTCGATGGTCCCAAACAGGTGAGCGGCCGTGGGCCGGGTTTCGAAGACCACGGGCAACTTGGGAGACGACCCATGGTCGACCAACACGTTCACGGCGTACCGGGCCAGGGCGGGGGTCCCGGATGGATCGTCGGGTGCCTTGTCGCCGGTGAACAGAAACAGGTTCGACTCCACATCCTTTTGAAGGGTCATCAGCCAGACCTTGACCGCAATGTAGGGAAACGCCCGCCCTAGGGCCGCCATTTGCCGGCGCAACACCGGGCGAACCGAGGTGGCCTGCAACTTCGCGAGGTCCTTCTCCATTTGGGATCGAGCCTCTCGTAGCCCGTCGAACAGGCCGCGCATCTCGTCGATGTGCCGGTAATACCGTTCCCGGGTCAGGTTCCAGTCGGCCTCCGAGATGGTACCCGCGGAAACCTTCTCCTGGAGTTGTTCGAAGGTGCACGGCTCCCCGTTGTGAATGGGCACGATGTCCATGGCCCCGGCGTCGGCTTCGGGGTCATCCACGGGGGTCATCTTGAACCCGTTCTCGGCGAGTTTCGCCTCAAACTCGCTGACCAGGTGGGTCTCCCGGAACTCGGTTTTTTTGAGCAGGTGGTCGCGCTGGGCCTTGTAGGCTTCCCCGGCGAGTTCTTGGCGAATGCGCACTTTCAAGGTCTCGACCATTTCGTGGACCCGGGCCTTGAACGACGGCGCCTTCCCCTGGGGCAGGGCCAGAATCACCGGGTTGTCGGGCCGCAGAAAGTTGTTCACGTACACGAGGTCCCGGACCGAGTCCGACGGGGGCAGTTCCGCCAGGATCTTCTTGACGGCGGTCTGTCGCCCGGTGCCCGGGGGCCCGGAGACAAAGATGTTGTACCCGGGGGCGTCGATGGCGGTGCCCAATTCGAGGGCCCGGATGGCCCGGGGCTGGCCGATCAGGACTGTGCTGGGAGGAGGGGGGGNGGTGTCCTCGGGGAAAGAAAAATCGAAGCGGAGATCTTCGTAGGTCAGTTCTGCGGGTGTTGGGTTCATCGAGACCTCCGGGAAAGGATAGGTTTGGCTGTCTTGAAAGTCAAGAAANCCCTCCCTATACTCCTGGCATGACGTTAGACGCCCTCGATACCCTCCTTTCCGAAACCCTCAACCACCGGTGGTGGGCTGGTAAAGACAGCTCCCTGAATGGGTTGCAGGTCAGCAAGCGCGACCCCGAGGTGCACCGGGTTGCCTTCGCCGTCGATGCCTGTCTGCAAAGTTTCGAGCGGGCTGTGGCCGCCGGGGCCGACGTCCTGGTGGTGCACCATGGGTTATTCTGGGGGCGGCCCTTGGCGGTGACCGGGGATCACCGACGGCGCCTGGCCTACCTGTTCGACCACGACGTCGCCCTCTGGGCCTCCCACTTGCCCCTCGATGCCCATCCTACCCTGGGGAACAACGCCGGGTTGGCCGGGGCCCTGGGCCTGGTGAACCGGGAACCCTTTGGAGACTACCGGGGCAATAAGATTGGGTTCAAAGGTCTGTTGCCCCAGCCCTTGGGGTTGGATCAAATCTGTGAACGCTTGTTCCACGGGCGGCAGAACGCATTGCAGATCCTTCCGTTCGGGAAGGCCGAGGTGACCTCGGTGGGGGNGGTCTCCGGGGGGGCCACCTCCGAGGTCACCGATGCCATCGCCGAGGGCCTCGACCTGTACGTGACAGGCGACGCCGACCACACCATCCATCACCAAGCCCTCGAAGCGGGGATCAACGTGATTTCCGGGGGCCACTACGCCACAGAGACCTGGGGGGTGCGGCTCCTGGGAGCCCATCTGCAGAAAGAAACGGGCATCTCGACCGTCTTCCTGGACCTTCCCACCGGTTTGTAATAGGATGCCCCCTATGTCTGATCGCCCCTCGTTTGCCGTCCGCTTCTGGCCCCTGGTGGCCGCTGCCGTCATTATCATCCTCGACCAGGTGACCAAGGCCTTGGTGATCGCCTGGGTCCCCGTAGGCACCGTGGCGTGGTCCTGGGGCCATGACTTCTTCTGGCTCGTCCACCAAAGGAACACCGGAGNGGCCTTTTCTCTGGGGAACGGACTTCCCGAAGGGGTTCGGCACGCCTTTTTCATCGTCGTTCCCTTGGCTGTGTTGGCCTTCCTCGCCTGGTACGCCTGGCGGGACAAGTCCTTGACGGCCCTGCAACGCTGGGGCCTGGGTCTCATTCTGGGCGGAGGGGTCGGGAACATCATCGACCGGCTCTTCAGGCCCGACGGGGTGGTCGACTTTCTGAGCGTCAGGCTCTACGGCTTCCTGGGCATGGAGCGGTTCGCGACGTTCAATGTGGCCGATTCCGGGGTGACGGTGGGGGGAGCCCTCATCGTCCTGTCCCTCGTCTTCGGGCGGCGCAGGAAGTGAACCGAAGGTTGAACACGGTGGTTTTCCTAGTGGGAGCCACCGTCCTCAATATCCTGTTGCTGTTCTTCTATTTTTTGACGTTTCAAGGGGTCACGGGAATCTTTCTGCCGGACCGGACGGGCTTCCTGGCGGTCGTCGTCTGGATCGGCCTGTTCCTGGCGGCCCTGGTGGCCGGCTGGTTCACGTACCGCTGGGCCTTCCGGGTGCTGAAGGAACACTTCCCCCTCGACAAGTACCTCGACCCCAACCTCTTCCGAAACCTGTTCTGAACGCCTCGCCGTCTCTGGACGGTTCAGTACCCGTCGGACATGGCGCGGTTGAGGTCTTTCTTGTACAGCTCGTTGTACACGAAGCCACGGTTGCGCAACGATTCGCGGATGTTATCCGGGAAAGGGGNGTTCCGCCAGAAGATCCCCCGGACGTCCTTGTCGAGCTTTTGAGTCCCTTCGCTTTCCTTGGTGAGCCAAATGATGTAGTCCTGGACAAAGGAGTCCCGGACGTCGCCCTTGAACCCATGGTCGGTGAACCATTGGTAATACCAACCGGTGAGGCCTTCTTCCATCCAGCGATNCCCCCCCTTTTCCTTGACCACCTGCCAGCGCAGGTCACCGAGGGCCGTCATCACGGCCATCTTGAGGTTCTTCGAGTACATCGGGATGGCGATCCGCCCGCGGCTGGTGGACCGGTTGTACTTTTCGAAGGGCTCCCAACAGACGCCGGTCTCGCCGTACGACGGCATCAGGATGACGTGGGGAACGATGCGGTTCGTGGTGTTCTTGAAGTTCCGTAGAAACAGACCGGGGTCCAACCTCTCCACGTCGGCCATGATCTTCAAGACGTTCTCCCGGGTGCCAATGTCTTCGATTCGATTGGGTAGGTACTGCTTCATGACAATGGGGAAATGGTTGCCTTGGCGGCCGACGGACATCTTCGCCATTTGGCGAAGACTTCCCAGTTCCCGGACGACCACCCGGCTGTCCACGGTGACCCCGCCGGATTCGCTGAGCTTTTGCTCTGTGGCCTTGAGCTCGGCGTGCATCTTCTCGAGGTCGCGATAGTACAGCGTGATTTCTTTGTCGAGAGCAGAAATGCGTTTCAGGGCGTCCTGGATGATCGACAACGAACTTCGCTGGGTGGGGCTGAGGGTGTCGGCCATGTGGGTGAAGAGGGGGTGCTTCTCGTGGACCCGAGCCTGGCTCGAGGCCTTGACGATAGCCTCTTCGAGGTCGTTCATCTCCCTTACCTTGATGTTGATGAGGTTGGATTGGGCCTGGACCTGGCCCTGAACCTTCTCGAGCTTCTGGAGCAACAGGGAGTTGTCAACGGTCCCCTTTTTGGCCNCCCGGATTTCTTCGTCGGTGGCCAAGGGCGCCACTTCACCGGCTCCCACCTTGGTGAGCCACTCGTCGATGTAGTGGACCATTTCGCCGGTTCGGTTTTCGTAGATGATGGTCGACAGCATGGTTCGCTGTTCCGGGGACAGCAAGGACGGCAACAGGACTCCGAACCGCACTGCGAGGCGCTTGGGCTCTGACAACTGGGGGGATAAACTGCGAACCTGGGCCTCGAGGAAGTCCCACCAGGCCGGGATAAACCTCAGCCGGTTCTGGCCCCGGGTTTCGGGGTCCGTGGCGGCCATCAGGTCCGAGAGTAACTTGTGAACCCGGGCTGCCGTTTCGCCCATATCCGAAAGGACGGCCTTGTAGTAGTTGGGGTTATCGAACCAGGGCTTGGGGTTCTCGGTGAACTCCCGAATGGGGGCAAACGCGGTCTTGGAGAAATCCACCGTCAGATCGGCCGCCGGCCTCTCCACCTTGGGCCCTTCGAAGAGGTCCTCGAACCGGGGCTGGGAGGAGGGGGGGGTCGCATCGACTTTGAGAAGGGCAGCGATCTCGGGGTCGATATCGCCAGAGTACTTGTCGCTCATCGGGGTTATTGTGACCCAACCGGAAGCCGTTGTCCAGCCAAACGGGTAAATCCTGATAAAAAGAAAAAGACCACAAACTGTGGTCTTTCAACGAACATGGAGCTTAGGAGACTCGAACCCCTGACCCCTACAATGCCATTGTAGTGCTCTACCAACTGAGCTAAAGCCCCGGAACGAAAAACACTATAGCGAGCGGCTCAGAGAATGTCAAGGGAAGGGATTCCCGAACCAGGGGCTAGCGGTATTCAGCCTTGACCGACTCCCAGGGGCCTCTTTACCATGCCTTGACCTCAAAGGAGGGTCCTATGTTTCAGCCGCGCATTTTGGCCACGGGGTCCTCGGTGCCCTCCCGGGTCCTGACGAACGACGAGTTGTCCACCCGGATCGACACCACCGATGAATGGATTTACAGCCATACGGGGATCCGGGAGAGGAGAATCGCCGCCGACGACCAGGCCNCCTCGGACCTGGCCCGGGAGGCTGGTTTGGTGGCCTTGACCCGGGCTGGCCTCGATCCGGCCGACCTGGACCTCGTCCTGGTGGCCACCAGCACCCCTGACTACTTGGGCTTTCCCTCGACGGCCAGCCTGGTGCAACACGGTCTCGGGGCCCCGAATGCCGGGGCCATGGACATTTCGGTGGCGTGCACCGGGTTTGTCTACGCCTTGGAGACAGCCCGGGCCCTCATCGTCGCCGAGGCGGCCCGGCACGTGCTTGTGATCGGAGCCGAGGNGTTCAGCCGGATTGTCGACTGGTCCGACCGGAGCACGTGTATCTTGTTCGGGGATGGAGCCGGGGCCGTGGTCCTGGGGCCCTCGCCCCCCGGTCTGGGAACCCCGTGGTTTGCCCCGTCCTTGCTCCGGTCCGATGGCAGTGGAGGCCGGGCCCTCTGTCGTCCCGCCGGGGGAACCCGGCAACCCGTGGGAACGGTCCAGGAATCGGCCGTGGCCATGGACGGGCGAAAGGTCTATTCGTTTGCCATCACCGTGGTCAAAGACATCATCCTCGAGATCCTCGGGAACCACGGTTATGGGTTGTCCGACGTGGACTGGGTGGTGCCCCATCAAGCCAACGTGCGGATCGTGGCGTCGGCGGCCCAACGCCTGGGCCTTCCCCTGGAAAAGTTCTATTTGAACATGGACAAGTTTGCGAACACGTCTGGGGCTTCCATCCCCTTGGCCTTGGCCGAGATGGACCAGACAGGCGTGCTGCGCCGGGGGCACCTCGTGGTGACCGTGGGCTTCGGGGCCGGCCTGAGCTGGGGGGCCAATTTGTTCCGGTGGTAGCCCTGGTCCGGGGATTACCGGGGGGAATGGATGACCCGGACCAACTCGGCCAGGGCCTTGAGTTCCCCCCCGGGGGCGGCCCGGAGCTCTCCCGACCGGACGACCTGGCCGTCGGCGTCCCGGAGGTTCCACGTGGCCCCGGTGGGGGCGGCGTTGAGGTCCAGGGACCACGTGACCCCGGGGTGGTCCACCGTCGAAGCGTCCCAGCCCGTTTGTCCGGCGTACCCCTCGAAGGCTTCCTTCCAGCGTCGGGTCGGGGCCTCGTCGCCGTACACCGAATACCGGACCGGGAGGGCCCACCCCCGGACGAAGAGGCCCCCGGGGTTGAGAGCGTACAGAGCCGTCAACTGGACGCAGGCCTCGTCCCGCCGCCCCTGGGCCCGGCTCCCCTCCACCAGGGTTGCTAGGCCCCGTTCCCGGTCGTCGTTCTCCCAAGGAACCTGAAGGCTGGCCAAGGCCCGTTTCAAGACCTCGGGGTCCCGACGGATGACCCCTTCTTCCAGGAGCGAGGAACCGTAGGACCGGGGATTCCGGGGGAGTTCCTGGTTCCGGACGAGGCTGAGGTACTTCAGGGCCAGGGCGGGCCGCTCCCGATCCGCCAGGGTAAGGTTGACCCAGGCGTCCTGGGCGTTGCTCGCCGCCAACGATGACTGGGACAGCTTCACCAGGAGGCTTTTCCAAGTTTGGTCGTAGTACCACCACAGCAGTCCCTCTTGGACCTTGGTCCACGCCCAGGGAACCCAGTCCCCCAGGGAGGCCCGGGGGGCCAGATCCAGGGCGTAGTACCGGGATCGGTGGAGGGCTGCCCTCAGTTCCGCGAGGTCGCGGTTCACTTTGTCCTTGGTGACCCCATAGTTGTACATCCAGGTGTCGTCTTTCTGGTGTTCCAGTTGGGTGACCTGGGCCTCGGCCTCATCCAGCAGTCCAAACTGCTGGAACAGCCCGGCGAGGTCGAACCGGCCCAGGGGAGTTTCGTCGGCCTCGACGGCCTTTTCGTACAGGCGCCGGGCGTGGGCGAAGTCCCGGCGGGATTGGTAAAGCTCCCCCAGGGCGAGGTTCCCGGCCGGGCGGTTTTCCTCGTCCAGGGATTTCCGAATGGCTTGGTCGGCCAGGTCAAATTGGTAGAACGACGTTTCCAACAGCGAGAGGTTGTACCAGGCGATGGCCCGGAAATTGCGATCCGAAGNCCCTCGCCCCGGGGCGAGGGTCAGCGACTTGAGGTAGTGGATCCGGCTGAGGTTGTAGTCGAGAACGCTGGAGTACAGGGTCCCCAGGGTCATTTCCAGGCTCCGGTCCGGTGGGTGTCCGGCGACCCACGCCTCGACCAGGGCGATGCCGCGGTGGAAGCTCTCGGTCTTGAACAGCATCCAGGCCAGGGCTTGAAGGACGTCGGCATCGTCGGGGAACTTTTGGCGAGCGAGCTCCAGCGTCTTCGCTGACTCAAGGTTTTGATCCAAGTACGACCAGGTTTGGGCCAGGCCCACCCACGCCGACGAATCCTCGGGGGCTCGCCGGACCAGTTCTTGCCAAACGGGGAGGGCCAGGGCGTGGAGCCCTTTGTTCGTGAACAGATCGGCCAGGGCCCGGGCCGGGGCCGGGTCCAGGGGGTTGGCCCCGAGGGCCCGTCGGTAGAGGTCAATGGCCTGTTGGTAGTTTTCCGCGGCTTCGGCCGCCCGGCCTTGGTCGACGAGGTCCGACGGAGCCACCACCGACCAGGCCCCGGTGGCCACCACCCAGAACAGGACGACGAGGAGGGGCCGGTTCATCGGGGCCACCACGGAAAGAGGGTTCCCATCCACCGGTGGATCCGGGGCCGGGAGGCATCGAAGCCGTGGCCCAAGACCTGGGCTTGGCCCCGGGCCAAGGGGACCAGGGCCGGGGTCGGCTCGGGAGCGTACCGCGCCTGGCTGACCGTCTGGGCAAAGGCCAGGACGGGGTCTGGGTCGGCTTCGGGGGGACCGAGGGGTCTGCGACGGGCCCACGCCTCGGGGGTTTCGCCGGGCCTGGGGCCCCTCCCGGACCGTCGGGCTCGCCAAGCCACCTCGGCCCAGAACCCCGCGACCCGGCGGCGGTCGTCCTGGGCTCGGAACCGCATCCAGCGCCACCGGTGCCGCCACCCTTCGTTCAGCACGAGCAACAGCAAGGGCAACGCCCAGGGCAGGGCCGAAGTTCCGGCGCTCCAGACCAACTCCCACGGGATACGCCGGTCGGAACCTTGGGCCGTCGGGGCCGGGTCGGCCAGGGGTTGGGGTTTGGCGTCGAGGATTTCCGCAATCATCTTGGACAGCTCTTGGGGGTCCGAATCCTTCGGGAATTGGAAGGTTTCTCCCGGGGCCAATTTTTCGCTGGTGGGGTCGAACTCGAGCCACCCGTAGGGGCCGAACGGCACCTCGACCCAGGCATGGGCTTGAAACGCCCGGACCGGCGTGAACCCCAGGACCGTTTTCGAAGGGTCTGTGGCAAAGCCTACGGCAATCCGGGCCGGGATCCCGAGGCTCCTGAGCATGAGGGTCATCGAGAAGGCAAAGTACGAGCAGTAGCCCTTTTTGCCCTCGAACAGGAAGTGCTTGAGGGCTCCCCGGGGTCCGGGACTCCCCGGCTTGAGGGAATAGTAGTATTGGTCCCGGAGCGTTTGGAGGATGGCGTTGGCCTTTTCGTAAGGCGTCTTGGTGCCCTTGGTCCAGGCTAGCGCCAGGGCCCGAATCTCCGGGTCCCCCCCGCCCTGGGTATAGAACGCCCGCTGTTCCGGGGTGAGCCCATCGGTCATCTGTTCGTTGTACAGCCAGATCGCGTCCGCGGCCACGAGGGAGTCGACCCGGTAGGCGTTGACGAAGGAAGAGTGGTTCCACTGGGCGTACGGGGTCACTTTCACGGGATCGTTGAGGCTGAGGAGGGAGGAGGGGTCGATGTTCACCAAGTAATACTCTTGGGTGATGGGGTTGCGCTCTTCGATGCCCCCCGGGCCCAGGGTCCGAACCCGGCGACCTACCGTGGGGCCCCCGGCCCCCTGGGTGGAAAACCCGTTGGCGGGGTCATAGGCGTCGAGAACCAAGCGCCGCAGGTACCGGACCCGGGGCGTGCCCTCCTCACGGTACAGCAGGACGAGGTTTTCCCCCAGGGTGATCTCGTCCTCGAGGCGAACCAGGGGGGCAAAGTCGAACTGGAACAGATCGGGTTTCATCAACCCGCCCCCCGAGGCAATCGCCTGGTCTTCGTACCGGCCCAGGAGGGTCCACAGCAGAGCGACCCCTAGGACTCCCACCAGGACGGCGGCCACCCAGGAACCCATCCGGGTCGTTCGCCCGGTTAACAACGTCAGCTCCGAAGCCAGGAATAGCCCAAACGCCAGGGCCAAACCCAGGGGATGGGGGTAGAGGGTCACGTGGTAGGGCCCCTGGGACCAGAACAGGGCCACGACCGCGGCGGCGTGGAGGAGGCGCTCCCAGCCCCGGCCGTGGGGACGCCCGGTAAAGGCCCAGCCCTCGACCCACCCGAGGGCAAAGGGTGCCAGGGCCAGGGTTAGTTGCCGATCGGCCCACAGGGGAAGGTCGTCCAGGGGGGAGGGAGTGGGCCCGGTGATCCAGGAGGGCACCACCGTGAGGATCAGGGGCCCGAGGGAAAAGACCAGGGCCCCCAGGGGCAGGGCCAGCCACCACCGTAACCGCCGCACCCACGCACCCCCGACGAGGCCGACGACCCCGGCGGCGGCCACGAAGGCCGGGTCCCCCAGGCCGGGGAACAGCAACCCTAGGTGCCAGCCCAGAAACGCTAGCGAAAAGCATCGCAGGGCGAGGGTCACAGGCGCCTCCACCAGGTCCGGGGGGCCGGGGCTGCCGGGGCGTCGGGGGCGACCGCCACGACGTGGAGGCGCCGATGGGGCGCCAACTGCTGGGCAAGCCGACGGCCCGCCGGGGAGGGGCCGGTCAGAAGGGTGATGTCCGAAGGCCACGAGGCCTCGACCGCCCGGTCCGGGAGGGGGCGGGGCGTCAAGGCCGCCAAGGCGGGGGCCAGGGCCGAGACTTCGGTGACGGTGACCTGGGCCGACGGGACCACCACCGTCCAGCCCGTCTTTTGGTGGTCGAGGGTGGTCACCCAGGTGACCAGACTCTCGAGCCGTCCATCCAAGACCTCCTCGGTCTCGGCCTCGGTGTCGACGACCAGGAATACAAACCCTGCCGGGGGCGGGGACGGTTCGGCGGTTCGAACGAAGGGTTGACCGGAATGGGCGAACAGGGGCCAGTGGAACCGACGCAGGTCGTCCCCGGGCAGGTAGGGCCGGACGTCGAAGGGGTCCCCCGCCCGACGGCCAGACCGCCGGGGACGCCACCGACCGTGGCGATGGGGCGGGGGAGGGGGAGGCTCGAAGAAGCGCCCCCGGGGTTCCACGGTCAGGACCGTGGTCCACCGGGCCGGGGGGATGAGCCTCGTGAACCCGAAGGCATCGACCAGTTCCCACCGGACCACGACGGAATAAACCCCCCGGGGCAGCGGGAGGGCCACTTCGGTGACGGGATCCACCAAGGGAACCTCACGATCAAAGGTCCGCCCCGGGGAATGCTCGCCGTGGGCCCTCAGTCGCCAGCCGAAGAAGGCAGGCACCGGGGGCTGTTGGGCCCATCGAAACACCAGACCTCCCCCGGGGAGCCCTTCGAGGGTGCCCTGGGGGCCGGGCTTTCGCATCAACCAGGCCACCGCACCCCGGGCGACGACGACATAGGCCCAGAGGAAGCCGAAGGCCCCTCCCCAAAGGAGGCTCGCTAGCTCGCCATGGACGACGCCGACCCCCAGGAGGGCCACCGGGACAAAAAAAAAGCGGCCCCGAGGATCCGGAACGGGAATCGGCTAGTCCGCATGGCGCACCAGTTCGTCGTGGACGATGGCTTCGAGGTACTCCCGGGGGTCCCGACCAGGGTCCCGCAGCTCCAGGCGATGGGCCCACAGATCCAGGGCGAGATCCCGGATGTCCTGGGCCACCGCATACCCCCGGCCGTGGAGCCACGCCCAGGTCCGCAACGCCTTCACGAGGTGCACCCCGGCCCGGGGCGACAGTCCCAGGGCCACCGCCGGATCGTTCCGGGTCCTGTCGACCATCCGGCTAGCGAGGGNGAGGAGTTCGGGGGCCACGTGGACCCGGGTCGCCTCGGCCCGCAGGGTCAAGAGATCCCTGGTGGTCACCGGAGGGGGCCCGGGTTCCGGGGCCGCATGCCCCGGGTCCCCGAGCCAAACCTGCTGTTCTGCTTCGGTGGGGGGGTACCCCAAGGCAAGTTTCAAAAAGAAGCGATCGAGTTGGGCCGAGGGGAGGGGAAAGGTTCCGTCCAGGTCGAGGGGGTTTTGGGTGGCCACCACCAAGAAAAACGGATCCACCGGCCGGGTCACTCCCCCCACGGTCACCTGACCTTCCTCCATCACTTCGAGGAGGGCGGACTGAACCTTGGGCGTGGCCCGGTTGATCTCGTCGGCCAGGACCACCTGGGTGAAGACCGGGCCGGGACGGAATTCAAAGGTTTTGGTCTCGGGATGGAAGACATCCACGCCCGTCAGGTCGTAGGGCAGCAGGTCGGGGGTAAATTGAACCCGACGAAACTCGGCCCCCGTGAGCCGAGCCAGGGCCTTGGCCGCCGTGGTCTTGCCGACCCCGGGCACGTCTTCCACCAGGATGTGGCCTCCGGCCACCGCGGCCAGGACGAGACGAGCTAAGGCATCTTCTTTTCCGAGGACCACCCTCGAAAGAGCTTCATGGAGGAGACGAGGGCCATCGACGGAGAACGCCATGGGCGAAACATACACCGCCGGGCCTGAAAAAAAAAGCCGTTCCCGGGAACGGCTCCAGGGGAGGGCGGAAGGCCGCCTCGGATTTAGGCGCTGGCCTTAGCCTTGCACTGCTTACAGACCTTGCTCTTGGCACCGGCCAGTTCGATCTCGTAAACCACCTTGATGGCAGTCCGGTTGCAGGATGGGCAGGTGCCCCGGCTGCTGTTGGGGGTCTCGCGGAGGGGTTTTCCCCGGTGGGCTTTCGACATGGTATCTCCTGTTCAGAATTGGCCTTCTATCATAGCGGAGCGGCTGGATGGGGTCAAGATCTGGAACACCCCCGGAAAGTCCCCTGGCAAAACCTGGGGGCATCCCTAAGAATGGGAGAAGAAGGGGTGTGATATGGAACGTCGGTTGAGCCTCCGAGCCCGGATTCTGTGGCCCATTTTGGCGGTGATTGCCCTAGGCCTCACGGCCGTCCTCTTGGTGCTCGTCCTGTTGACCGGCCAGGAGTTTCAAAAATCAGCGTACCAGGAGAATCAAACCACGGCGGAGAAGTACGCCCGACAGGTGGAAGCCCAGGTCCGGGTGGCCATCGAAGTGGCCCGGGGCTTGGCGATGTCCTTCGAGGTCCTCGCTCCCTCGGGCCTTCCCCGGGGCGTCGATGATGCCCTTCTCCAAGGGGCCCTGGGGACCCACCCACAGCTGACCTCGGCCTGGGTGGTCTGGGCCCCCGGGGTGGCCGGTACGGGGCCCCGGGGTGCCCGCCAATGGACCCGGGGCCCCGGGGGCCAGTTCACCCCGCAACCTTTGGCCGACTTCGACCAGCCCGGGGTCGGTGACTACTACCTGCAACCCAAGGCGACCGGGCACGAACGACTCTCGGCCCCGTCGGGGTCTCCGAGGGTGTCTCGATACTCGGTTCCCCTCATGGTTCGGGGGCAGTTTGCGGGGGTCGTGGGGGTCGATTTGAGTCTGGAGGAACTCTCGACCCTGGTGAAGACAACCCGGGTCCTGGGGACGGGGTACCTGGTGGTCGTCACCAATGCCGGCGTCCGGGTGGCCCATCCCAAGGCCAATCTGGTGGGCAAGCCCACGGGGGACGACACCCCCAAAGAAAAGGTCGCCCTGTTGGCCGCCATCCGGGAAGGGCGCCCCTTCGTGCTCACGAAGCCCAATTTGGCAGACGGCTCGGTCTCCCTGCTAGACTACGTGCCCGTCGGGTCGGGGCTTTGGGATCAACCGTGGTCCCTCGCTGCCGTGGCTCCGTTGAGCCAGCTCCTGGAGATTCACCGCACCCTAAGCCTCATCGCGGGTGTTCTCGGCATCCTCACGTTCCTGGCCGCTTGGTTTGTGGTGCAGCTCGTGGTGGGCCGGGGGACCAAAACCGTCCGGTCGGTGGCCAGCATCCTCAAGACCATTGCCGATGGGGAGGGGGATCTGACCCTCCGGCTGGGCCTCACCCGGACCGATGAAATCGGCGACCTGGCCCGAAACTACGACTCGTTTGTCGATAAGCTGTCCGAGATGATCCGGCTCATCCAGGGCACCTCGGGTCGTTTGCAGAACTCGGGAACCAGCCTGGCCACGTCCCTGGGAGAAACCGCGGCCTCCCTCCACGAGATCACTTCGAACCTCGATTCTTCCCGGGGAAACATCGTTCGTCAGGAGGCCTTGGCCAACCAGACCTCGGACGCCGTGTCGAACATCGTTAGCCACGTCACCATCCTCCAGGAGCTGGTCGCCCGGCAGGAGGAGGCCGTGGAAACATCGGGGAGCGCGGTCGAAGAAATGGTCGGGAACATTGCGTCGGTCACCCGGAACGTCGAGACCCTCGATGCGAGCCTGCACCGGCTGGTCGAAGCCGCCGAGGAGGGGCGGTCCCAGTTTGCCCTCTTCCGGGAACGGGTCTTGACCGTCGATGGCCAGTCCGGAACCCTTCAGGAAACCAACGAGAGCATTGCCACCATCGCCGGTCAAACGAACTTGCTGGCCATGAACGCCGCGATCGAGGCGGCCCACGCCGGGGAAGCCGGCCGGGGCTTTGCCGTCGTGTCCGACGAGATTCGGAAGCTGGCTGAGCAGGCGGCCCTGCAGTCCAAGACCACGGCCGGGGAGTTGAAGGCCCTGCAGACGACCATCCGGGCGCTGGTGGGCGATTCCCAGGCCACCGAGGGCGCCTTTGGAAGGATTCTCGAAGAGATCGACCGGGTGGGTTCCCTCGAGACCGAGGTTCGGTCGGCGATGACCGAGCAGGAAGCCGGGAGTCATCAGATCCTGGAAAGCATCCAGGAGATTCGAGAGTCGAGCCAGGAGGTCCGGAGTCACACCCAGGAAATGGGCGGCGAAGCGTCGGCCACCCTCGAGACCATGCAGAATTTGCACCGGGTCACCCTCGAAATCCGCACGGGTATGGACGAGATCGCCGGGGGTACGTCGGCGATCAACCAGGCCCTGGCGGCCATCACTGACCAAAGCGTTCACAACAAGGAAGGCGTCGAGGAATTGGCCGAGGAGGCCCGGCGCTTCAAGGTCCGGCCCTTGGGCTGACCGGCTTCTTGCGTTTTTTGTCCGGCTGGTTCAAGATGCCGCCGGGGGAATGCCGTGAGAAGAGGGGCTTGGTGGGGGATGGCGATCGTTCTGGCCGGGGGCGTCATGGGCTGTGCGACCCCCCCTCCGGCGCCCCCGGCCCTCGCTACGGTGACCCCGGGATGGCGGATTCCCGAGGGGTTCCGGATTGTGGGGTACTTCCCCTCCTGGTCGGGACACCCCGAGACCGTCTTGTATCCCGCCCTCACCCACGTGGTCTATGCCTTTGCCCTGGTCGAGGCGTCGGGGGCCTTCCGGCCCGTGGACAACCCAGACAAACTCACCGACGTGGTGACCCGGGCCCACGCCGCAGGCACCAAGGTCTTGGTGTCTCTGGGGGGATGGAACGACGGCAGCACGTCGGCCCTCGACACCATTTCGACGGATCCCCTCCGGACCCAGCGGATGCTTTTGGGTCTGCAGTCCTTCCTCGATGCCTTCGGCCTCGATGGGGTCGACCTCGATTGGGAGTTCCCCCGGGCGGACACCGCCCAGGGCTACGCCCATCTGGTCCAGGCCATGGCGAGCGTTCTTCNCCCCCAGGGGCGGGTCCTCAGTTTGGCGGTGAGCGCCGCCGCCGTGAACGGTCAGTTCGTCACGGACCCCGCGTGGGCCGCCGCCGACTGGCTCAACGTCATGGCCTACGACGACGGCTGGGGCCAGCCAGCCTCGGTACCCCACTCCCGGTACAGTTTCGCTCGCTCGTCCCTGGACTACTGGATCGTCACCCGGGGAGTTCCCCCGGCGAAAGTGGTCCTCGGGGTCCCGTTTTATGGCCGTAGCTTGGTGAACCGGAAGTCTCGGACGTACGACTCCCTGGTCGCTGAATTTCCCAGCGCCCCCGGATCGGACGTGGCCGGAACCTTTGCGTACAACGGCGTCGATACCCTCCGAGCCAAGGTGGTGAACCAGGCCCGGGTCCGGGCCGGGGGCGTCATGATCTGGCAACTGAACCAGGACACGTCCGGGCCCGGGTCGCTCTTGGCCCTCATCTACAACACGGTCAAAGAACCCATCGAATGACCAGCCTCGTTCGATCCAAGGAGTCCCTATGTTAGAAGGTCCCTTCGCCTTTCTATCCGACCTCGCCCTCCACAACGACAGGGTCTGGTTCGAAGCCCATAAAGAACGGTACCTGGAGGCTCGAGAAGAGGTCGAAGCCTTTGTCTTTGGCCTGTTCCCCGCCCTGGGGATCGACCGAGGCACCCACAAAGCCTCCTTCTGGTTCCACCGGATTCACAGGGATGTGCGGTTCAGCCGGGGCAAGCCCCCGTACAAAACCAGCTTTAGCTGCGTTCTGCACCCCGAAGGAAAGAAGGCTCCGGGCCTGGGCACCTACTTGCATCTGGAACCGGGCCACGAAACCATCCTAGCCGGGGGGCTGTGGGCCCCCGAGCCCGCAGTGCTGAAGCGGTTTCGCCTCGATATGGAGGACGGCCCCCGGGCCTTCCTCAAGATCCTCGAAGCCCCGGAGTTTCGCCGGTACCTTCACCTCCACGAAGGTGAAAAACTGAAAAAAGTGCCCAAGGGTTTCTCCGAAGACCACCCTGCGGCCGAACTGCTGAAGCTCAAGCAGGTCACGGCCTGGCGCGCCTTTCGGGACGATGAGGTCTTCGGACCGGCGTTCGGCGACGAAGTCGTGGCCACGGCCCAAGCCCTCAGACCGTTCCTCCGGTACCTGGAAGAAGCGTGCGGCCTGGTGACCCACGATGCCTGAAAGGAAAGCGAGCAATTCCCTGGCGCCATGCCTTCTTTCTCTCGGAAGAACTCGGTAAGATCGGTGGCAATGATGAAACCTTCCAAACGAAGTCTCACCTTGACCCTGGGGGCCCTCGGGGTCGTCTTCGGCGACATCGGAACCTCCCCCATCTACGCCCTCCGGGAGTGTCTTTCTCCGGACCGAGGGGTAGCCATCACCCCCGGTACGGTCCTGGGGGTGACGTCCCTCCTCGTTTGGACCTTGATTCTGGTGGTCAGCGTGAAGTACTTGGCCTTCGTCCTTCGGGCCGACAACCGAGGCGAGGGGGGCATCCTGGCCCTGGTGAGCTTGCTCAAGTCGCCGTGGGCCGTGGTGGCCGGGATCATCGGGGCCGCCCTGCTGTACGCCGATGGGGTTCTGACCCCAGCGGTTTCGGTGCTCTCGGCCCTCGAAGGGTTGAACCTGGTATCGACGGCCTTTCAGCCCTGGATCGTTCCCCTGGCTTTGGCCGTCTTGGTGGCCCTGTTCCTCTTTCAGTCCCGGGGAACGGGCAAGGTTTCAGGCCTCTTCGGCCCCGTGATCGTCGTGTGGTTTGTGACCATCGGCGTCCTGGGCCTGGGTGCGGTGGTCCGGCAACCGCTGGTGTTGCAGGCCCTGAATCCCTGGGTGGCCATCCAATTTGCCGGGAGTCAGCCCGTCCTCACCTTTGCCTTGCTCGGGTTTGTGTTCTTGGCAGTGACGGGCGCCGAGGCCCTATACGCCGATTTGGGCCACTTTGGAAAGGGGCCCATCCGTTGGGGCTGGTACGCCCTGGCGTTTCCTGCCCTGGTTTTGAACTACGTGGGCCAAGCGGCCTTGTTGCTGGTGGACCCCTCCAAGACGGGCGACCTGTTCTTTCAACTCGCCCCGGGTTGGTTCCTGGTCCCGCTGGTGATTCTTTCGACTCTGGCCACGGTCATCGCGAGCCAAGCCGTGATCACCGGGGCCTTTTCCCTGGCCCGCCAAAGCATCCAGCTCGGGCTGTGGCCCCGGATGACGGTCCGTCATACGTCCTCGCAAACGATTGGCCAAGTGTACGTTCCCTTGGTGAATGGGCTGTTGTTCATCGGCACCGCAGCCCTGGTCCTGGGGTTCCGGGAATCGGCCCGGCTGGCCGACGCCTACGGGATTGCGGTGTCGGGGACCATGGTGCTGACCACCGTCCTGATGATTGCCGCCGCCCGGCGCCTGTGGTCGGTCCCTTGGGTTCTGTTGGTCCCGGTGGCCGCCGTCTTTTTGGTCTTTGACGGGGTGTTTTTCGCGGCCAACGCCACGAAGCTCTTGTCCGGGGGGTGGGTGGTGTTGACCACAGCCCTGGTGCTCTTCGTCATCATGAAGACCTGGCAAGATGGTCGCCGGATCTTGTACCGAAAGTTCCAGAAGTCGTTCTTGAGTCTCACGGACTTTGTGGCCAGCCTGCGGGCTTCGTCGGCCCCGCCGAAGCGGATTCCCCGGACGGCGGTGTTTCTTTCGGGGAACCCCCAGGGGGTGCCGCCCTCCCTCCTCCACAACCTGAAGCACAACCAGGTGCTCCACGAGCCCACCTTGTTGGTCACCGTGGTCACCGAGGAGATCCCCCAGGTGGCCCCCGAGGACAGGGCCCGGGTCGCCGAAGTCGGATTGGGGATTCGTAAGATTGAACTGAGGTATGGGTTTGGGGAACTGCCCAACGTCCCAGCGGCCCTGGCCGCCATCCCCGGATTGGGGTTTGACGCCCCCCGGGTCACCTATTTTCTGGGAAAAGAAGCCTTGGTCGTCGGCTCGAGCTCCAAGGACATGAGCCTATGGCGCCAAAACCTCTTCGCCTTCCTGGTCCACAACGCCCAGGAGGCGACGGCCTTCTACCGCCTTCCCCCGGGACAGGTCGTGGAGTTGGGTGGCCGGACCGAACTCTAGCCGGAGTTGCTACCCTTGGACTTGGTTGCGGCCGGCTTCCTTGGCCCGGTAGAGGGCCTTGTCGGCCCGGCGAATGAGACTTTCGGCGGACTCGTCACTCCCTTCGGGGCCCCAACTGGTGAGCCCAAAACTGGCCGTGATGGGAATGAAGGACCCCAACCAGGGGAGAGGGCGACTGGCCAAGTCGGTCCGGAGCCGTTCCAGCAACGCCCGGGCCTGGTCCAGGGACGCCAGGGGCAGAACAAACAGGAATTCCTCGCCGCCGTAGCGTCCTAGCAGGTCCGACGAACGCAGGCCCGAAGTCCACACCCGGGCCACGTGAACCAGGGCGGCGTCCCCGGCGTCGTGGCCCCAAGTGTCGTTGATGGTTTTGAAGTGGTCGATGTCGGCCAGGGCCACGGCCACGGGGCCCTGGTACCGTCGATGCCTGTCGGCCTCGGCGCCCAGGCGCTCGAGGCAGGCCCGGCGGTTCGGGAGGTCCGTCAGTTCGTCGACCCGGGCCAACCGAGCCAACCGCTCGGCCAACTCCTCCCTCTGGGTGATGTCGGTGAGCATGAAAAGCTCACCCTGGAGGCGACCCTTGTGGTCCCGGAGGGGCGAGCGATCGACTTGAAAAATCCGGCGAAGGGACCCCTCGTGAAGCGTGAGGTCCCGGTGGGCTCGGAGGTCCGGAAGACCCAGGGCATCGAGCCTTTGGCCCACCACGTCGGTGGTGACCCCCCAAAGGATCCCCGAGAGGGCCGGGTTGACGCCGATGATGCGGTCGCGCTGGTCGACCACCAAGACCCCCTCCCTCATGTTCTCGAACACCCTGTCAGTGACCAAGGGGGNGAGGTCAAACAGTCGGAAGCGAAAGAGGGCGATGGCAAAGCAAACCGTGGAGAGCGTCAGGCCATAGGGGGCAATATCAAGGCCCCAGGGACTCCAACCGGCCTGGTAAATGGCCATCCCGGACCAGGGGAACACGGCACCGAGGACGAGCAACAGGAGGGGGGTCCGGTGGGCCCGGGGGGCTTTCCAACCATCCCGCAAGGGAACGAAGACCCCGGCGGCGATGCACACGTTCATGTAGATCATGTTGAGGATGTAAAAGGGGCCGTGACCCAAGACGGGTACCGTGAAGGGGCCTCGCTGGGTCACCTCCACCGAGGAGTAGAAGAGGTGGTGGTGGTCGTTGGTCGCCACCATCACGACCATGACGGCCGGGACGACAAAGAGCCCCACGCTTCCCCAAGGGCCGACCACGTTTGCCCCCCGGGTCGCCGAGATCGACGTCAGGAACAAGAGGGGGCCAATGGTGGTGATCCCCACGTACTCCAGGGTGAGGGCTCCCATCNCCTGGTCCACGCCGCTGGCTCGAATTTCCAGGAATGTGCCGAGGGCATAGCAAAGGATGGCCAAGTTCCCCATGAGGAACGCATACGCCCCCGGGACGCCGTTGCGGACGAAGGCGACCGCGGCCATGCTCAGGGCCAGCACCATGGCCACGATGAGCGCCCCCGAGTACACGGGAAGAAGAAGATCGGTCAAAAGCAGAAAACTCCTCTCGTCGTTGAGTCTAGTTTGTCTTGACCAGGGAGGGAAGACCGCTAGACTGATTTCATGCCTCGCNCCCCCCGATCGTCTTCCCCATCTCTCTCCGTGGCCATCACAGGCCTCCACGAACACGGCTACGGTCTGGCCCAAAAAGGGGGCCAGACCATCACCGTGGCCCGAACCGTTCCCGGAGACCAAGTGGTCATAGGCCCCCCCCGGAGCCCCGATCGTTGGACCAGCGCTCCGCTGGTGACCGTGGTGCGCCCGGGCCCCGACCGCGTCGAGCCCTCGTGTCGGGGCTTCGTCGCTGGGTGCGGAGGATGCCAGTGGTTGCACCTCGGGTACCGGGCCCAGGTGACTTGGAAAGAGAAGACCCTGACGAGCCTCTTGAGGTCCCGGGCCGGGTTCCGGGGGCCGATCCACCCCCTGGCGGCCATGGAGCGGCCCGAAGGGTACCGGAACAAGTTGTCGGTGAAGGCCGCCGGTGGCCGGTTTGTGTTCGTCCCCGAGGTCGACGAATCCCCGGTGTCCCCCCCGGACTGCTTTGTCCAGACCCCTGCCCTCCAGAACGCCTGGGGTCTCCTCAGGACCCGGAAGGTCCCTCCGGGGGTGGACCAAATCCACCTGCGAAGCAACGCCGCTGGCCAAGTGGGTGCCCACGCCTTTGTCAAAGAGGGGGCCACCTCCCTGGCCAGCCTCCGGGACCTGTTGGAGCCCCTCCCGGGCCTCGTGGGGATAGGGGTGACGAGCCGCCTGGGGTACCGGGTCGTCTCGGGGGAGCCTCGACTCGCCCAGACCCTAGGGGCGACGACTTGGCTCATTCCCCACAACGGCTTCTTCCAGACCAACGAAACCATGGCCGGCCGGTTGCTCGACGTAGTCCGGGAGGCGGCCCGGGTGTCCCCCGGGGATCGAGTCCTCGACTTGTACTGCGGGGCCGGCTTTTTTGGCCTGGCCTTGGCCTCGGCCCACGAGGTGGTGGGAATCGAAGAGAATGGGGAATCGGTGGCCGCCGCCCAGGCGAGCGCCCAGCGCTCGGGGGTCGAGAACGCACGGTTTGTGGCCGGCGACCTGGGCCCCACCTTGGCCGCCCTTCCTCGGGCTCCCCGGGAGATCGCCGTGGTCGACCCGCCCCGGGAGGGGCTCCTCCCCAAGGCCCTGGAAGCCCTGGGCACCCGGGGGCCCCGGCGGATCGTCTATGTGTCGTGCTATCCCCAATCCCTGGTCCGCGACCTGAAGGCCCTGACCGCCGCCGGGTACCGGGGGGTCGAGTGCTCTTCGGTGGACATGTTTCCCCACACCTCCCACGTCGAAGTCGTGGTTACCCTGGAGCGGTAGACGACCTCACGACGTCGAGAACAGAGACTTGAAGGCGTCCCGGGCCGCTTTCTTCTTGGACAAGTCCACCGGCGGTCGGGAGGGATCGAACCGAAAGCCGTCGCAGAAGTTAGCCCGCTCTTTGTCTGAGACCCGTTCTCCCACGGTTTCCCGGCAGCCCCAGTGGGCCGACGGGTCGTAGAACTGGCAGTTGAGGCAGACCTTGAGGTCGTTGCCACACGACGGACACTTGGAGGATCGATAGACCACCGTGACCGCCGTGAGGTCGGCGTTGCAGAAGGGACACATGGGTTCAGGGTACGCCCAGGTGGCCCAACCGGCAAGGGTTTCTCAAACCGTGGGATGCACCGACTTCTTGAGGAAGAACGAGGCCACCAACGGCACGGCCAACAACAGGGCGCCCGCCCCAAAGGTGGCATGAAAGGCTGCCTCGGGGCCGTGACCTTGGTTCGAAGCCAGGACGGCCACGGACACGGCCGATCCGAATCCCCCTCCCAGTTGCATCAGGGTACTCAGCACCGCCGTTCCATGGGGAATCAGCGGAGGGGGAAGGGCGTTCATCCCGTTGGCCTGGTTCACCGTCATGGCCGCCGAAATCCCCAGGAGGAAGGCGATGTGGAGACCAATGTAGGCGCCCACCGGGGNGGTGGCCGGCAGGACCGCCAGCCCCACGAAGGCGAGGATCATCACCACAACCCCCGTGGTCACCAGTCGCTTGGTACCCCAGCTGTCGTAGAGCTTGCCAAACAGCGGCGCCGTGAGGCCGTTGAGAAGGCCCCCGGGGAGCATGGACAACCCGGCGGCCGCGGCGCCCAGACCCCAGAGCTGGCCGAGGGCCATGGGGGTTAGGATGGTGAGGCCGAAGACAGCGAGGATGCAAAGGAAGACAAACACCATGGCCAGCGAGAATTGCCGGTAGCCAAACACCTTCAGATCGAGAATGGGGGCGTCGACCGAAAGTTGCCGGGCGACGAACCCCACCAACCCCAGAATGCCGACCCCCAGGGGGAGCCACACCACGAGAGGCTGGGTCACCACTTCGTTGAGGTCGCCGAGGCCCAGGACGAGGCCCCCGAAGCTCAGGATCGAGAGGACGACCGACACCACGTCCAGTCGCTTTTCTTGGGGCTCGGTGACGTTGCCCAGAGCGAAGATCGCCACGAGGCCGACCAGGACAAACAGGGGAAGGCTCCCCAGAAAGATCCAATGCCAACCGAGGGCTTGGAGGATGAGGCCGCCCACCGACGGCGCCAGCGCCGGGGCAAACAGGGTGACGAGGCCCACCAGGCCCATGGCACCGCCTCGCTGGGCGGGGGGCGTGAGTTGCATCACCGTCGTCACGGTCAAGGTCATGAGGACGCACGTCCCCAGGGCCTGGATCAAGCGGCCGATCAGCAGCACCACAAAGGTGGGGGCCAGACCAGCCATCAGACTGCCCGCGATCAAGAGCACCAGGTTGAAGAAATACAGTTGCCGGGTGGAAAACCGGCCCAAGAGGTAGGCCGTTGTCGGCACCACCACGGCCATCACGAGCATGAATCCGGTGACCAGCCACTGAATGGTCGTCACGGGAACCCCGAACACGTCCATCAGCGAGGTCAGGGCCACGTTGACCGAGGTTTCATTGAGCATGGCAAAGAAGCTGGTCACGAGAAGAATGGCCTTGACCGCCCCGGGGCGAACAAGGCGAGAGGAAGGAGAAGAAGTCATGAAAACACCTAAAGGGATAGTTGGTGCCTGCAGACCCCGGACCTCGGAGCGAGGTCTCTGAGGACGAAACGAGTCACATCAGAGGGGGNATGGGTTTCCTGACTCTATCAAACCAAACGCAGGCGCTTTGGTGGTTCTCAGCCTCCTAGACACACATCAGTATAGCGTTTTTCCCACAAAGCCGGAAGGGGTGGATAAATTATCAAGAAAAGGTTAAGAGAAATACTATCCATCCTAGGGCAAGGCCCCTACACTGGGCTCGTTCGACTACGGAGGNATCCATGACCACAACCAGGACGACGCTGGGGGACTTCCTGCAGCAAACTAGGGTCCTCTTTGCCCAGTGTCGAAAGACACCCGGGGTAACCGAGGTGTTGGCCCAGTTCGGGTACGATACCCACCGGCTGGCCCAGGGCGTCGATCTTCTGAATGACGTGGAGGCCCTGGCCCTTCGGCAACGTCGGGAGTTCGGGGACCAGTCCGAGGGGACGGTGGCGACCATGACGGCCTGGGAGTTAGCGGATCAGGCCTATGGAAAAACGCTTCGAATCGCTCGGCTGGCCTTTGTCGACGATGCCCACGCGTTCACCGCCTTGAAGCTTGGGAGTCACCGCAAGGCGTCCCTGGCGGGTTGGCTCGACCAGGCCAAGCTCTTCTACGGGAACCTGTTGAACCAACCGCGGTTGATCGAGGCCCTCGGGCGGTTCGGGTATACCCCCTGGAAGATCGAGACCGAAGCCTCGTTGGTGGCGGCCGTGGATGTTTTGGTGTGGTCCCGGGCCCAGGCTACCGGCGAATCGCCCCGGTGTGTTCAAGACCGGGACAACGCCATCAAGGCCCTGGACACCTGGGTGGGCGAGTTCCGCACGGTGCTGAAGGTGGCCTTTTCCGAAGACCCCCGAGCCCTCGAGGCCCTCGGGCTCCGGTTTGGATGCACACCAGGCCGGACCCGAAGGAAAGGCGGTTCCGGGGCAGGCCCCCGGGGCTAATTCCCGTCGTTGAGCTTTTTCGAATGCATCTTGCGATCGGCGATGGCTAAGTACTGCTTCCGGAGGCGAAGGCTCTTCGGGGTCACTTCGAGCCACTCGTCGTCCCGGAGGAAGTTGAGGCTGGCCTCGAGGGTCATGGGCTTCACCGGGGNGAGGAGGATGTTGTCGTCCTTTCCGGCAGAGCGCATGTTCGACAGTTTCTTTTCCTTGCAGACGTTGATATCCAGGTCTCCGTCGCGGTTGTGTTCGCCGACGATCATGCCCTCGTACACCTTGTCGCCGGGGACCACGAAGATCCGACCCCGGGGTTCCAGGTGGAAGATCCCATAGGCCACGGCTTCCCCGGTGCGGTCACAGACCAGCGAGCCGTTGTTGCGGCTGGGAATTTCACCCCGGTAGGGCTCGTAACCGGCTAGGTAGCTATTCATGAGGCCCGTACCCTTGGTGTCGGTGAGGAACTCGTCTCGGTACCCAATCAACGCCCGGCTGGGTGCCGAGAACTCCAGGCGAACCCGGCCAGACCCGTGGTTGACCATGTTGGTCATCCGGCACTTGCGCTGACTGAGCTTCTCGGTGACGACCCCGGTGTACCCCTCTTCACAGTCGATGAACAGGTTCTCGATGGGTTCGTGCTTCTTGCCGTCGATGTCTTTCATGATGACCCGGGGCCGGCCCACGCAAAACTCGTAGCCTTCCCGGCGCATGGTCTCGATGATGATGGCCATCTGGAATTCGCCCCGGCCCTTCACCGTGTAGTTTTCCTTGTCGCCGCTCTGCTCCACCCGGATCGACACGTTGCGAAGGCTTTCCCGGACCAACCGGTCGTGGATCTTCCCGGGTTGAACGAACTTGCCTTCGGTACCGGCGTACGGCCCGTTGTTCCGGTAGAAGTTCATGGCCACCGTCGGTTCATCGACGGTGAGCCGGGGGAGGGCCTCGGGCCGTTCCCGGTTACAGATGGTGTCGCCGATCTTGACGTTCTCGATCCCGGACAGAATGCAGATGTCCCCGGGTTTGATTTCGGGCACTTCGGCGAACCCGACCCCGGAGTACACCTGAAGTTTGGTGACCTTGAGGTTGGCGGGCTTGCCGTCTTCCCCGAGCAACACCAGGGGGTCCCCGGTCTTGGCTCCCCCATGGACCACCCGGCCCACGCAGAGGCGACCGAGGTAGTCGCTGTAGTCGAGGTCGCTCACCATCATTTGGAACGGCGCTTCGGGATCGTAGGTCGGCGGGGGAAGGNGTTCGACGATGGCGTCAAACAGGGGCGTGAGGTTGGTCCCTTTCTCGTCCAGGGTCTTTTGGGCAATCCCCTGGCGACCGATGGCGTAGTAGACGGGGAAATCGAGTTGATCTTCGTTGGCGTCGAGGTCGATGAACAGGTCGTAGACCTCGTTGAGCACTTCCTGGGGACGGGCATCCTGTCGGTCAATCTTGTTCACGACCACGATGACGCCCAGGCCCTTTTCTAGGGCCTTCTTCAAGACGAAGCGAGTCTGGGGGAGGGGGCCTTCGCTGGCGTCGACCAACAAGATGACGCCATTCACCATCGACAGCGCCCGCTCCACCTCGCCACCGAAGTCGGCGTGGCCTGGGGNGTCGATGATGTTGATCTTCGTCCCCTTCCAATGGATGGAACAGTTCTTGGCGCTGATGGTGATCCCGCGCTCCTTTTCCAAGTCCCCCCGGTCCATGACCCGTTCGGCCACGTCTTGGTTCTCCCGGAAGGTTCCGCTCTGCTTGAAGAGGGCGTCCACGAGGGTCGTTTTGCCGTGGTCAACGTGGGCGATGATGGCGATATTTCGCAATTCGGGGTTGGGGACGAGGGTCTTCATAGGGCGCAAACATACACCGGGAGGGGGTTGCCTGTCTGCCCCTGTCCGGGTAAGTCTCGGGTGCGGGCGCTTTTGGGTGCCATTAACCTCGATTTAATATCAAGACGAGGTTGCGTCGGACGTCGTCTGGGGNTTTATTAGAAGGATCGCCCCGGCGAAGGAGCCCTGTCCCATGGTTCAGACCCTTATGAAGCGCCTTCCGGTGGTGGCCGGCCTGGTCCTGGTCCCTGCCCTCCTCGTGGTGTCCTGGTGGGCTTGGAAAGGCCTCGACGACTCCTGGCAGGCCTACCGGGACGAAATCGCCCGGTACGAAACCTCGGGGGCCCTCCGCCTCGTCCACGACCTGGGGGCCGAACTGTTTCACCTGGACTTCACGTTTCGCCTCGAAGTGTCGAAGGCCGTTCGGGACGGGACGAAAGACTGGCCCTCGCGCCTGGATGCCTTGGCGAAGGCCTACCAGACCCAGGCCCATTTTCCGGGGCTTCTCAAGGACCTCGTCCTGGTCCAGCAGGAAGGGGAGGGAGCCCGTCGGTGGCTGAACTGGACCCCCCGAGGCTGGGTCGACATTCCGCGGCCTGACTGGCTGCCCGCCACCCTTTCCTTCGACCAACCCGCGGACCCCCTGGTCGACCTTGACACCCCGCTGTGGCTCATCTCTCTCCCTCCCCAGGGTGGTTCCCGGTTGGTGGCCGTCCACTACGACGTGGCCACGGTGGTCAACCAGATCGTCCCGGCCTTGGCCAAGGACGCCTTCACCGATTCCCAGGGAAACCCTGAGGTGGCGGTGACGGTCCGTCATGGAACCTCGGGGGTCCCTCCGCTGGCCGACCTGACGCTTCCGCTGGTGCCCCAGACCAAGTTCTCGTCGTGGTTGCAGAACTACTTGGCCCGGACCCCCTCGGCGCCGGCGGACGGGCCAGGGGCCTCGGGGGCACCGTCGGGCCCCCGACCCCAGTGGGTCCTCGATGTGCGGCTGATGCCCCGCGGTCTGGCCGCCCTTACCTGGGAGGCTCAGACGAACAACCTGTGGGCCGCCGCGGGTCTGTTTTGCATCCTCGGGGCCGGGTTAGGGTTGTTCTTCTGGTCGATCGTCGGGTTGCTCCGGGCCGCCCGCCAGCAGAAGAGCTTTTCGGCCTTGGTCAGCCATGAACTCAAGACCCCGGTGGCCTCCATTCGATCCTTGTCGGAAAACTTGGCCGAGGGCGTCGTCACCGACGAGACGAAGGTGCAACAATACGGTAGTTTAATCTTGGAACAAACCCACCGGCTGGGGGAGATGGTCGGGAACATCCTGACCCTCTCGAGTCTTGAACTCCAGGGGGCCTCGTGGCGCCGGGAAGCCTTCGACGCCGCGGAGTTAATCCGGGAAGCCGCAGCCTCCCAGGGACTTCCTGTCTCGATCGAAGGGACGTCTTGGACGGTTCGCGGGAACCGGGCGGCCGTCCGCGCCTCCCTGGACAACCTCGTGACGAACGCCTTACGCTACGGTGTTCGGGACGGCGAGGCACCCGAGGTGTCCCTGGGCCTGTGTCGGGACCGGAGGGCCGGGGNGCGATGGATCGGCCTCATGGTCAACGACCGGGGACCAGGGCTGACCGGGGCCGACCGGGCCCAGTTGTTCCGACCTTACCGACGAGGAAGGGTCGCCCGGGAGCGGCAGATCCCCGGGAGTGGCATTGGTCTCACGTTGGTGAAGGCTGCGATGGGCCAACTCCGGGGCCGGGTTCAAGTGCGGACCAGGCCCCAGGGGGGCCTATGCTTCATTTTATGGTTGCGTGAAGGGGGCGGAGCGTGAAGAAACGGATCCTGATGATCGAGGATAGCAGAAGCTTGGTGTTGGCGGTGGGGGATCGGCTCACGGCCCAGGGCTACGATTTTGACTCAGCGTACGACGGACTCTCCGGGCTGAGCAAGGCGCAAGCCGGAGCCTGGGACCTCCTCCTCGTCGACCTCATGCTTCCGGCGCTGGATGGGGACAGGATCGTCCGGCAACTCCGGGGGGACGGCTCGCCGGCCCCCATCCTGATCCTCACCGCCAAAGATCAAATGGCCGACCGCCTGGCCGGGTTCCGGGGCGGCGCCGATGACTACATCACCAAGCCGTTCAACTTCGACGAGCTGGTGGCCCGGATCGAAGCCCACCTGCGCCGGGGGACCCCCGCCGTCGCTCCGTCGAGCGGGTGGCTCGATACCTCGAAGCCCGACTTTCACTTTGGGGATTTCACCATCCATTTCAAGAATGGTCAGCTCTTCCGGGGCGGTAAGCCCATTCCCCTCAGCCATCAGGAGTTCCGCCTGCTGTGCCTCTTCGCCGACCACCCCCGGGAGGTCATGGGGACCCACGACATCCTCAGCAAGGCCTGGGGCTATGAAGCCGTCGTCACCTCCCGGACCGTCTACGTCCACGTAGCGTGGCTACGAAAGAAACTGCGGACTCCCCAGAATCCGGACGGGCATATTGTTACCGTCCGGGGCATCGGCTACGTCTTCGAACCTTGAGGTCTTGGATCTCGGGCTTTTGGCTGCGCCTCGGTCGGCTGTGGTCCTCGACGTACTTCCAGTACGTCTGCGGTCCTCGCTCTCCCTCGGCTTTGCCAAAAGCCCGATCTCCTTCGACCTCACCTGGTGTCGGGGGAGGTGGTGACGGCGCTGCGCTAGTCACCGCCGGAAACGGGAGTGACTTCGCTTCGCTGGTCACGGCGGGAACTGGGACAACGGCGCTTCGCTGGTTGCCGTGCATGCGGTGTGACGGCGCTGCGCTGGTCACTACGGCAGTAGGGTGACTTCGCTGCGCTCGTCTGCGGGCTAGTGGGCCACGTCGCTTCGCTTGTTGGGATACGTCTAGTGACGGCGCTTCGCTGGTCACGGCGGGAACCGGCACAACGGCGCTTCGCTGGTTGCTGTGCATTCGGAGTGACGGCGCTGCGCTGGTCACTGCGGGAACTGGGGTGACTGCGCTTCGCTGGTCACGGCGGGAACCGGGGACAACGGCGCTTCGCTGGTTGCTGTGCGTTGGGGATGACGGCGCTTCGCTGGTCACTGCGGGAACTGGGGTGACTGCGCTTCGCTGGTCAGGGTGGGGTGGGGGTTGTTTGTTCGGAGAGATTGAGTTGTGTGTTCGAGACATTATAAAGGAGGGNGGGATGAGACTTTGTGGGGCTTTGGTTTTGTTGGGATGCTTGGGGTTGGTTTCGTGCGCCACGGTGCGGCCGGCGCCGGAGGNGATTGATCAGAAGGTAGCGACGTTGCTGGGGACGGCGCCGTCGCCGGGGAATCCTCAGACCCGCGTGGTGGCCGAGCCTACGGGGTTGCGGTGGACGATCTATCGCGGTCAGATGAATGAGTTTGATGCCCAGGGGCCGCAATCGACGGTGGCGGTTCCCGACTCCTTGGTGGGGATCTACTTTGGCAACGGCCTGTTCCTCGACAGTCAGGGAAATCTCTCGCTGTTGCCCATGGGACTCTGGGCGGACCACTGGAAGCAGGATGTTCGCTATGAAGCGGTGTTCGGCGAGAACCTGTGGCTATCCGCCAAGACGACCACCCTGGGGGTCACCAGGACGTCCCAAGGGTATACCGTGGACCATCCGGCGGTGTTTGGGCGGGAACAGGCGAAGATCAACCCCCAACTGCGGGTGTTCACGGCGCTGAATTACCAAGTGGACAAGCAAAGCGATTCCTCCTGGAAAGAAACCGGACTGTGGCAACTCACCAAGCCGGCCCATATCTATGACACAGACGCCTCGGGGATCCACATTACCACTAAGAGTTTCTTGTCGGAAAGTGCGGTCTACTACACCCTCGACGAGCAGGGGGTCAAGGCTTCCGACGACAGCTTTTCCATCGTCGTGGCCGCCGATCATTGGACGATTCACTGGAACGACCTCGAATGGCGACTGTACGTCGGCACCGATAAGGCCCTGTTGGTGGACATGGCAACAGGCGCCACGGCCCTGATTCGACAGACAGACGACGGGGCGACCCTGACCTCGTCTCGGGGGGACTCCTCGAAGGTGGTCACCAAGCCCTGATAGCCCGGTTCAAGGAACGAAGAGGAGGCTGACCCGCGGGTCAGCCTCCTTCCCGTGTCCGGTGGCCAGCTGAGGTGATTGCATTCGTTGCCTGGGACAGAACCCACAGGACAAAAAAAGAGGCTGACCCGAAGGTCAGCCTCTTCCCGAAACCAAATCTGTCTCGGAGTCTTAGAACGACTCTTCGAGCTTGAGGGGGATCGCCCAGTGGGCGCTTCCGCCGTTGGTAGCCCCGGGGTAGGTCGCCGAAGCGATCAGCCCGCTGCTGTATTCGAAGCCGATACCGATGGTGCCATGGTCGAAGCTCTTCGCGATGCCGAAGGAACCGCCGAGGATGTCGGACGAAGAGCTAACATTGGTGTTGGTCTTCACCAGGCCGCTTTCATTGCTGAGAGCGTTACCGTAGCGGACGTCGAAGTCGACCAGGACCTTGTTGCCCAAGTCGTAGTCGAGACCACCACCCAGGGCAACGCCGTAGCCGGAGCCAGCGGACGCAGCAGCCTGATTGCCGTTGTAGTCGATCACCTGGGCAACAGCGTGCAGCGTCACGGGCGAGATGGTGAAGTCAGTGATGTCCGCCACCTCGAACACGTAACCGGCATTCGCAGCGTTGGTGGGAACGTCCACCCCCACTTCCTCGTTCAGACCCTTCACCAGCGGGCTGAAGTTCAAGGCGCCCTGGACGTGCGACCAGGTACCCGTGGACAACGACTGGGAGGCTTGGGTCAGGTTGGCGCCGGTGTTCGATCCCAGGAACTGGGCCTTGATGGTCACCACCGAGGGGATGGTGTACGCGGCACCAGCTTGGAGGGCCGAGCCCAGGTCATTGGTGTAGGTCTGACTGCTTCCGTTGAGGCCATCTACCAACACCCAGGCACCGATGCCGTCCTTGTTGTAGTTGAGGTCGGTGGCGAAGTGGCCGCCTTCACCCAAGCGAGCGAAGGTGACGCTGTTCTGCTGGACGTTGCCCAGGAACCGGAGCCAGTCGTCGGAGCCGAAGTCGCTGGCGCCCCGCCAGGTGTCCGTCTCCAGGTTGATACCGGCTTCCGCCGTCAAACCGGGGAGGGGACTCACCCAGGCCTTGTTCTGGTCGGTCAAGCCGAACGAGCCGTTGTCGGCTTGGGGGGNGATCGAGAACCCACCGTACTGGTAGTTGGCCTGGATGTTCAGACCCACGATCCGGGGCGTGGTTCCCCACGAAGTACCCAGGCCGGCAAAGTAGCCGTTGCCGGTGTCCAGGTTCCCCACCGCAAACACCTGGCGTCCCCAGTCGCTGATCGTGACCTGAACGGGGGGGGCATCGGCGAAAGCCGCAGCGCCAGTGAGGGCGAGGGCGGCAAATGCGAGTGCAAATCTTTTCATACAAAATCCTCCTCTTTTTCTTCCAAGGCAACGCCCCGGTGTCATCGCTGACTTTATTTCTGAAATCACGTTAGCACCGGGTTAGAAAACCGAGTGTCAAAGGAAGTTTAATTGTGTAACCTCGGGGCGAGGATCCAGACTGCTTAGTTATAGGAGCCTGAGAAAACCTGTAAGTCCTTTGGTTATATTGTGTTAGCAGACAAGCCTCCCAAGGGGCTTGGGGTGGCAAACCGGGTTTTTACCGCCGGAGGGGCCGAAGGGGGCAATCGTTTGCTAGGACCGCCATGGACGAGGATCGCATCCTGACACCCAAGGGAATCGTTAAAACAACAATAAATAAAGAGGTGCCCCCGCCGTCGCTCAACGGGAACACCTCTTGGGAATAGACAGGCTCCGGGGACGCTCCCAGAACCTGGGCAAAGGCTAGGTCCGGGGAACGGGTCCGTGGTTATGAAGCGATTAAACTTTGGTCAAAGAGGGATCAAAAGAAAAAAGGCCACCCGAAGGTGGCCTTTCCAGAGAGGCGAGAGAGCCTGACTCTTAGTACGTGAAGATGTAGTCGACCGAGGCGTTGACGAAGCCAGGGACCACGGCGGTCCAGCCGTAGTAGCTCAGCCAGGTGTAAGCACCGGTACCGTCATTGGCCGAGTAGTTGGTGAACGCGGTACCCTTCGGGTTCGTGTCGCCCCAAACCGCAACCTTGATGGTGTTGTTGTCCACGGGGGTCCAAGCAACCTGACCCAAGGGTTCGTAGTTGACGGTGTTCGACGTATCGCCGATCAGGTACGCCGACACAGTGACGGCCTTGTTCACGGTGTAGGTGACGTTCGGCTTGTACAGGAAGTACTGGACGCTGTTGCTGGTGCCGGAAACTCCGAGGGGGTTCACTTCGGCGCCCACAACGCCAATGGTCAGGGGACCAAAGGCGTAGCTGATGGAGGCGTCAGCGAGACTCCAGGGGCCAGAAGTCACCAAGCCCGCCACATTGTAACCAGCGTTGACAGTCAGGTTTTCGACGGCAGTCAAGGAACCCGTGATGTGGTACTGGTTAACGGAGGCGGTGGAATCGTTCGAACCATACGCATTCAAAGCGAACAGCTTGGACGTGTAGTTCACAGCCGGGAAGACGGGGAGAATCGGCGTTCCGTTGATGGCGGCCGTCGTGGGGGCAACCACGGCGCCCACGGAGAAACCAGCGACGGTATACCAGCCACCGAGACTCGAGTGGCCGCCGCTCTTGAAGCCGTTGGTGCCACGGGGGTCCAGGTCGTTGAAGAGGGCTCCGGGGGTGATCCCCTGACCGGTGATGAGGGTCAGACCGTCGACGGGCTTCACGTAGGCGTAGTAATGGTCGAAGAAGAAACTCTTGCCCACGATTCCGGGGGCAACGCTCCAACCGAAGTTCGCGCCAGTCACACCAACGGTGGCGTACACGAGGGGTCCGGGAGCACCTTGACCGTAGTCAAGGCCAGCGTTGCTAAAGGTAGTGGCGGGCTGGGTCGTTCCGCCAGCGTCGTAGCCAACAATCAGACCGTCGTTAGCGTACAAGTTGAACGTAGGAGCCGGAGCGGGGGCGTCGGCAAAAGCCGCAGTGCCCACGAGGGCGAGGGCCATAAATGCGAGTGCAATTCGTTTCATGCAAAATCCTCCTGTGCTGTTCCAAGGCAACGCCCTGGGGTCATCACTGACCTAATTTCTGGCGTCACGTTAGCACTGGCTAAGAATGCAAAGCGTTAAGGAGGGTATAAATGATATTCAAGCTAAGGTTAAGATTATGAGAACGGTGTTACTATTTTGGAAATGATGCGAATTGCAGGCTTTTTTTTGGTTTTTCTTCTGACGGTTTCGTGTTCGGACCGTCCCCTGGCTACGGGAATGTATTATTGGAAAACAACCCTGGACTGGACACCGGAAGATTCCCATCGCTGGAAGGCAGCGGGGGTGGACAGGATCGGCTTGCGGTTGTTCGACTGGGGACCCGGGGGGAGGGAAGGGCCGCTGGTGGTCCGGTCCCCGATCCCCGCCGACGTTTCGGTGGTACCCGTGGTGTACGTGACCTTGGGGCGTCTGCAGGCTTGGGCCAAGGATCGGTCCCTGGATGCCCCCAAGGCGGCCGGGGAGTTGTTGGCCCAGATGGACAAGATGTTGCCCATGGCTTGGCCGGGCACTCCGACGACCTGGCAACTCGATGCGGATTGGTCCACCGAGACCCGGGCCGCGTGGTTTTCGGTGGCCCGGGCCTTCGGGACCTTGGTCCACGGTCGGGGGGGACGGTTTGAGGTGACGGTGCGCCTCCATCAGGTCCGGGACCGGGAGGCCCAGGGGATCCCCCCGGCCGATTCCGGGGTCCTCATGCTCTACGGGGTGGGGAACGCCGTCCTCGACCTCGGCGTGGTCCGGGGGTACCTCAGGGGGCTGTCGTACCCGCTTCCCTTGGTGCCAGCGTTCCCCGTCTACACCCAGGTGAGGCAACTCAACAGCTATGGCCGGCTGGTGGCCCTGTATCGGATCACATCGGACGCCGAGTTGCCCAGGGGCGATCTGGAAACCCTCGGGCCTGACCATTACACTGTGCTACACCGGTCGACCCTCGGCGGGGGGGNGCTCTTGGCCCACGACGAGTTGTGGGTGGACCGGGTTGACCCAGGGGTTCTGGCAGCGGTGGCGGCGTTGCCCGAGGTGGGGACTCTCCGGAGGTCTGCGGGGGATCGCCTTTGGGTTTTTGATTACGATGCGCTGGGTTGGGAGGCCCTTGTCCATGGTCCGTTGGCTCCGTATTTGTTTGCTCGTTAGCCTATGGGGAGGGGCAGCCCTCGTTCCCGCGGGGGCTTGTGGCCCCTTCTTCTATGAAAACTCCGAGCTCGACCGGTTCTCTCTCCTCGAGCCAGGGATTCTCAACTCCCAGGAATGGGTTCGGTTCTTGGCCTTTGCCTCCCCGGATTACGGTCAAACCAATGGCTCGGACCAGACTCCGGTTCAGTACGTCATCCNCCCCGAGCGGCCGTCGGACACCGCCCCCGACGACGTCGACAACCTTCTCTACGAGGACAACCCTGGGTCGGATGCGGTGACCGTGGCGGCCAACGAGGCCTGGTGGACCGAGTACTTCCGGACCGAGAGGCATCGCACGGTGGCCGAGGACGAACTGAAGAAGGTGCTCTATGGCCCCGACCGCCCGGCGTGGTTGGCGGCCCCCGATGCCGAATACCTGGGGCTCCTCGATGGGCCCTCGGACAGTGCCCCGGGACTGACCACGGCCCTGGCCGAAGCCCATAACTCCCACTTGCCCCTGGGGTTGCGTCACCGGTTCGCCTTTTGGGCCGTTCGAGCCCTCACCCTCACCCACGACCCCCGGGCCCTCTCGGTGTTCCGGGAACTGTGTCCCGGGTCGGCCCCCGACCTGCCCTTGGCCCGGGCCCAGGGGNGGGCTGCTTCGGCCCTCGAACCCACCGACCCCCAGGGAGCCCTGGCCCTTTGGACCGACCTCTTGGTCCATTGGCCCGATTTGCGGGCCCAAACCTTCTCGTCGCTTTTGACCCTTCCTGCGTCGGTCTGGTCCCAGGCGACGNCCCCCGGGGCCTTGGTGGCCCGGTTCTTCGTCACGGGTCGGGATTTCTCCCCGGAAACCCTCCGGGCCCTCGCCGAGGCCGAGCAGCGAACCGGCACCGCGGGGCACTGGACCGAGGCTGTTTTTTACGCCATGGCCGAGCAGATCGAGGCCGAGGCGGGCCTGTTCGCCCTGTTCAACCTGGTGGATCCTTCGGAAGTGCCCCCGTCGGGGGTCTTCACCGGACTCCTGGACGAGGCCCAGGGGCTGGTCGACCGGAAGGTTGTGACCCCCACCCGAACCTGGTGGCTGATCGCGGCCTACGTGTCCTTGTTCGACGGCGACCCCNCCCGGGCCGCCTCGTTCTTGGACCGGGCCCGGACCCTGCCGGCCACGAACGAGTACCAGCAACACCAGGCCGACCTGATCGGGGCCCTGATTCAGATGGATGCCGAAAAAACCAAGGACTGGTCCGTGGCCCTCCAGAATCAGGTCCTCGACGCCTTGGCCTGGGGTAAGACCCTCAACGCCGTGGACCACAACCGGGGCTTGTACCATTCGGTGCTGGTTCTGGCGGCCCAGAAAGAGCTGGCCCGGGGGCACAATCCCCAGGCCGCCATGGCCTTTGGGCTTGTTCAAGGCGGCCCCTACCGGGTCGCCAGTGACGACTCGTTTTGGACCCAGGCGTCGCCGTCGAACAATTCCATCAACCTCTTCGTCGACGCCCTGATGTCGGACGATGACCTACAGACCTGGAAGGCGATGCTCCACGCCCCCGGCCTCGACCCCCTGACCGCCCACTTGGTGGCCCGGTCGTTCCTGTCCGACCAAGACCTCACGTGGGTCCAGGCCCATCGGGCCCTGCGACGGGGAGAAGGGGCTGCGGCCCTGGCTCTGCTCAAGGCCCACGGTCCTGCGACCCCGGCCATCGCCGACGCCGACGAGCTCTTCAGCCCCCGCAAATTCAGTTACAGTCTGGATCTGGATCCCCTGGACCCCGGGGCGGGTCGGGGAATGCGGTCCGTAGGACCCCAGGCCCTCGCCGGGGTCATGGAGCGGATAGAAGCTGATGCCAAGAAGCACCCGACGTCCCGGTCGCTGTTGGCCCAGGGAGAGTTTTGGTTCAGCCTACAGCTCTCGGGTCTCCCGTTGCTCTTTGGCCAACCGCCGGCCCTGATCTCCTTTACCAATGGCAACTTCGAGTACTACGGCTACGACGGGAACGACACCACCCATGACACCTCCATCGTGGGCGATTTTCCCCTGGGTCGGCCCGCCCAGACCGATTCCTGGGCCCGGCGCCTCCGGGATTTCTATCGCAACGAGTTCTCGACCCTGGGCCGGGCCCGGGCCGCCTTTGAGGCCGTGGTCGCCCGGCACGAGGACCCCGAGAGCGAGTTCAAGGCCCTGCTGTTCCTTAAGGCTTTGGGGGAGGACCAGTACAAGGCCCTGGCGGACCACCGCTACGACGCCGTTCCCCTGGCAGACACGTTCCGGACTACCTGCGAAGAGTTCCGGTCGAGGTCGACGTGACAGGACCTTTCCGGTTCTGCCCAGGGTGCGGGGCCCCGGGGGGGCTGTGGCTCCGGGACCACGAGTTTCGGTGCCCGGAGTGTGGGTTCCGGTTCTTTCAGAACGTGGCCGCGGCCTGTGGTGCCTTGGTCCGGTGGCAGGATCGCTTCCTCTTCCTCGAGCGGGCGAAGGATCCATCCCGGGGACTGTGGGGGCTGCCCGGGGGCTTTGTGGACCCCGGGGAAGGGGTGGAGCAGGCCTTGGCCCGGGAGGTGGACGAGGAGATCGGGGGCACCCTCGGCCCGCTGACGTTTCTGGGCTCGTTCCCCAATCGCTACCCCTTCGCCGGGGNGGAGTACCGCACCTGCGATCTGTATTTCGGGGCCGAGCTGACCTGTGATCCCCGGGAACTGCGGGCCGACCCCGACGAAGTGACCTCACTGCAATGGAAGGCAGCCTCCGAGGTGCGGCCCGACGACTTGGCGTTCCCGTCGCTCCGGGCCCTTTGGGCAAGCTTGCGTGGCACCGGGTTTTGGCCTTAGACTGCGGGTATGTTTTTCTTCGCCATCAAAAAGACCTTTTTCGACCTCTGGGATCACCTGTTCTTTGCCCTCGCCGTGAACCTCGTGTTCACCCTCGCCGGTCTGGGGCTCCTCTCGCTTTCGTATTTCTTCCAGGGGTGGGGCTCCGTCGGGCAGTTGAGCTATGCCCCGGTGCCGTTCCTCATCGCCGCTGTCCTGGGCGGGGTCGCGACCTTCTGGGCCCGGGACATCGCCGTCCAGGGGAACGCCCGGGTCTCCGACGCCTGGGCCCACTTTGCCAACAGTTGGAAGCCCAGCTTGGCCTTTGGGGCGGCGTGGCTGATCTTGGTTGCGGGGTTGACCTTCGGCGTTCCCTTTTACTCCAGTGTGAACCCGGTCCTGGGGTTCATTTTCGGGGTAGTGATGGCCTGGGCGCTGTTCTTTGGTGCGGGAATCAGTCTGTTCTATCCGGGGCTCAACGCCCAGATCGAACCTAAGGTGGGCAAGCTCTTCAAGAAGGCGTTTCTGGTGTTTTTAGCCAACCCGTGGACCTCGCTTTGGATGGGGGTGGTCTTCCTCCTGTCCCTGGTGCTGACGGTGGCCACCCTGGGGTTCTTTCCCGGGATCCTGGGGATCTCCCTGTGGCTTCAGGTGTGCTTCAAGTTTGTGATGGCCAAGTACGAGTGGATCGAGGCCCACCCCGAAGAAAACCCCAAGAAGGTGCCCTGGGGGACCATCCTCGCCGAAGACATGGAAAAGGTGGGGCCCCGGACCCTGAAGGGTCTCATCTTCCCCTGGAAAGACTGACGCCCAGGGAGCACCCGAGGCGTGGGAGCCTCTCTAGTCGTTGAGTTCCTGGGCGAGGTCTTGAAGCACCTTGATCAGGGCCTGGCTGAAGCCGAAACGGGCCNCATGACCTTCGGTGGTGATGGTTAACGTTGCATGGGGGTCGTGGGCCAGGCGAAGGAACGCCGATTCCGGCAGAATCCCGCCAAAGCGGATCCGCTTGTTGGCCCGCTCCTGATAGAGGACGGTTGAGTCGGTCGTGGTCACGCTCTGGTCGCCCGACCACTCAAAGCCAGCGACAGGGACNCCCCGGGGCACGTCGCCGTAGTCCCAGGTCACGTTCACTCGGACGAAGCTGTCCTGCCCTTTCAGGCGGCGGTACGTGAAGTCGACGGTGGCGGTTTGGCCGTCCTGGGGTTCGAGGGCCACTGGTTGCACGAACCACTGCAGGTTTCCGTTCCCCACGTAGTAGGACTGGTAACCGGGCGCCGTGGCGCACCCGGCCATGGTCAAGGCAACAACAAGAAGAGCAAGTAGTTTTGACATAAGCCTTACCGAGGGAGAATGCGTTCGACCGCATTCTCCCCCCAACATTATTCTCCGGAGACGATGGTGGTGACGGTGGTGATGAACCCAGCGGGGGTCACCTTGACGTCGACGGTGGACACCTTGGTGATGCCGCCATTCTTGGCCGCCGCGTAAATGCCGGCGTCGCCACCCATGGGGAAGCCCAAGATGTACGAGTAGCTGGCCTGGCCGATCTTGCTACCGACGGGGTTGCTGGTCACGGCCAAGGGCACGGTCGTCGCACAGGAGGCGAGGGTCAAAGCCACAGCCGCCACAGAACTGAAAAGAATCTTCTTCATAAGTATCCTCCGCCGGAAGTATTCAGCATGGGGCAGAACCTTTCAACCCTTTGGCCTACTTTTATCACAAAGTTATTAAAAAATTATTGTGTTGCCACTACTACGGGCATCAAAGCCTCATGAATCTCGGTCTGGGTTCCGTTCACCAGGGTCCCTAAGACCTCGAGGGCCCGGGTATAGACCGCGGGCAACCGGGCTTCGACTGTGGGCAGTCCCGGCCCCAGGAGTCCCGAGAGCACCAGGTTGTCGTAGCCAATGACGGTCACATCCCTGGGCACCTCCAAACCTTCGGCCATCAGGCCCTGGATGACGCCCAGGGCGGTGAGGTCATTGACGCAGGCGAAGGCGGTGATGCCATCCTGACGAACCCGGGGGGCGAGCCGGGGGCCGGCCCGGCGGCCCTCGTTGTACCCCAGGACGTCGGTGACCAAGGCCTTGGGGCCCAACGAGGCGTGGAAGCCTTCCCAGCGGAGGCGGTGGGACCGCACCTGGTCTCGCATGCCGGTGACGTAGCCCACGAGTCGGTGACCCTGGGCTCGCAGGTAGTCGGCCTGCAGGGTGCCCCCGGCCCGGTTGTCCGTGGTGACCGTGCTGACCCCGGTGAGGTGGTCGCCATGGTGGGCGCAGACGACCGGACGACCCAACGAAGCCAGGGCGTCGGCCACGGCCTGGTCGGTCACATCGAACCCCAGGATGCCGGAAAAATCCCTCCACTGGAGCAAATTGGGGATCTCGGCCGCCGACGACAGGCTCACCAATTGCAGATTCCAGGAACTACCCTGGACGGAGTGGAGGACGGCTCGAACGATTTCGCCGTACAGGCTCTGGTAGGCTCGCTGGGTCGGCCAGCGGTAGTCGGGGCCCTCCTCGATTTCCACGAAAAGCAAGGTGCCACTCCCCTTGCGCCTGAGGGCGGCGGCGTTCTTGTCGGGGACGAACCCCAGCGCGACGGCCTGGGCTCGAACCCGGTCGAGGGTCGCCTTGTCGACCAGTTCGGGATTGTTGTACACCCGGCTGACCGTGGCCCCGCTCACCCCCGCGGCGAGGGCAACGTCCTGTCTTGTCACACGCTTGACCATGGGCCCACGCTAGAGAAACCCGGGGTGCCGGTCAAGGGAACTTGGGATAAAGTCTTGACAGCGGCTCCCCGGTGCACTAATGTACACGTGTACATAACGATCGCTTTCGGAGGAATCCATGGACTGGAACGATGTTCCCCATCGACGCTTTAACCCCCTGACCGGCGAGACAGTCCTGGTGTCTCCCCATCGGACGAAACGTCCTTGGCAGGGAAAGGTAGAGGNGATCCCCGCCAATACCATGCCTAAACACGACCCCAACTGTTACTTGTGTCCGGGGAACACCCGGGTCACCGGCGACGTGAATCCCCAGTACACCGATGTCTTCTCGTTCACCAACGACTTCTCGGCCTTGCTGACCGACGTTCCCACCGGGAGCCGCAACGAGGGGGGACTCCTGGTGGCCGAAGCCGAGTCGGGCTTGTGCCGGGTGGTCTGCTTTAGCCCCGAACACAACCTGACCCTGGCCCGGATGACGAACCCGGCGTTGACCAAGGTGGTGGACGAATGGGCCCGGCAGTACACGGAATTGGGGAGCCGCCCCGACATCAACCACGTGCAGATTTTCGAAAACCGGGGCGAAGTCATGGGATCGTCCATGCCCCATCCCCACGGACAGATCTGGGCCCAGCGAACGGTGCCGGATCTCCCCGCCCGGGAAGGGGAACAACAAGCCAAGTGGAAGAAGGACAAGGGGACCATCCTCCTCCTCGACTACCTAGCCCTGGAGCTGAAAGAAAAAGAGCGGGTCTTGTTTGAAAACGACACCTGGGTGGCCCTGGTTCCCTACTGGGCCGTGTGGCCGTTCGAAACCATGCTGTTGCCCAAGACCCACCGCCGGGACGTCGCCGAACTCACCCCTGCCGAAAGGGCCGGGTTGGCCGATGCCCTGGGCCGGATGACCCGCCGGTACGACAACCTGTTCCACGTCAGCTTTCCTTACACCATGGGGTTGCACCAACGGCCCACCGACGGCCAAGCCCACGACCACTGGCAACTCCACCTGCACTTTTTGCCCCCGCTGTTGCGGTCAGCCACGGTTCGTAAGTTCATGGTTGGCTATGAGATGTTGGCCCAGGCTCAGAGGGACATCACGGCCGAGCAGGCCGCCGATCGCCTGCGGGCCTGCTCCGAGGAGGTGTTGGGATGAGCGCCGAGCGAAACGCCGCCTTCGAGCGGATGACCCGCTGGTACCAAGACTCGTTCCCCAAGGCCGGGGCGTTGCGAAAGTTCACCGCCCCGGGGCGGACCGAACTGGGGGGCAACCACACTGACCACAACCACGGCAAGGTGCTGGCCGCCGCGGTTCAACTCGAAGCCGCCGCCGTGGCCGAGCCCTGCGAAGGCCGCATAGAAGTTCGGTCCGGGGGCTGGGACCAAACCTTCGTGGTGGACCTGGCCGACCTCTCTCCCCGGAAGGACGAGGAGGGCAAGACCGAAGCCCTGCTCCGGGGAGTGGCCTACGAGTTCCAACGTCGAGGGCACCGATGGGGTGGCTTTCGGGCCTGCGTCGAGTCCAGCGTTTTGGGTGGTTCGGGGTTGAGTTCCTCGGCAGCTTTCGAGGTGTTGACCGGCGCCATCCTGAGTTCGCTCTACAACGACGGGGCCATCGAGCCCGCCGAACTAGCCATGATCGGCCAGGCAGCCGAGAACTTGCACTTTGGAAAGCCGTGCGGCCTCATGGACCAGATGGCCTCGTCCCTGGGTGGGATCATCACCATCGACTTCCAGCGTCCCTCGGCTCCCCTGGTCCGGAAGCTCAACGTCGACTTCGCCGCCGAAGGGTGGAGCTTGTGCATCGTGAACACCAAGGGAAGCCACGCCGACCTGACCCCCGAATATGCCGCCATCAAGGGCGAGATGATCCAAGTGGCCGGCCACTTCGGCAAGGCCGTCCTTCGGGATGTTCCCGAGGCCTCGTTTTACGATGAACTGCCGTCCCTCGCCGGGCGGTTCAGCCACCGGGCCCTGTTGCGCACCATCCACTTCTTCGAGGAGAACCACCGGGTGGACGCCATGGTGGCCGCCCTCGACGCGGGGAATCTCGACGACTACTTGAAGCTGGTGAACGCCTCGGGGCGGTCGTCGGCCCAGTACCTGCAAAACACCTACGCCCCGGGACGGGCGACCGAACAGCCCATTCCCCTGGCCTTGGCCTTGACCGAGCGGTTCCTGGCCGGCGAGGGGGCCTGTCGGGTCCACGGAGGGGGGNTTGCCGGGACGATCCAGGCCTACGTACCCTTGAACCGCCGTCGCGAGTATGCCAAGACCATGGAAGCGGTGTACGGCCCCGGGTCTGTGATTGAGTTGCAAGTTCGGCAAGAAATTGCCGGTGAAAGCCTGTAGTGCCGTGGTGACCACGACCGAGGAGAACCTATGAAGATTTTGGTGACGGGTGGTGCCGGGTACATCGGTAGCCACACGGTGTTGGAGTTGTTAAAAGCAGGCCACGACGTCGTCGTCGTCGATAATTTTGTGAACAGCAAGCCCGAAGCCCTGAAGCGGGTTGCGGAGTTGGCCGGGAAGGCTCCCGTCTTCCACGAGGTGGACATCCTCAACCGCCCGGCCCTGGACCAGGTGTTCAAGGCCCATACGATCGACGCGGTCATCCACTTCGCGGCCCTCAAGGCCGTGGGGGAATCGGTGGCCAAGCCCCTGGAGTACTACCGAAACAACATTTCCGGGGCCATCTCTCTGTGCGAAGCCATGGTGGCCGCCGGGGTCCACGACCTGGTCTTCAGTTCGTCGGCCACGGTCTACGGCGAGAATCCCAACCCCCCGTTCGACGAAGACCAGCCGACCTCGGCGACCAACCCCTACGGGTGGACCAAGGTGATGATGGAACAGATCTTCAAGGACGTGTGTGCGGCCCGGAAGGATTGGAACGTGGTTCTGCTCCGGTATTTCAACCCGGTGGGGGCCCACGAGTCGGGCCGGATCGGTGAGGACCCGACGGGAGTACCGAACAACCTGCTGCCCTTCGTGAGCCAGGTGGCCGTGGGGTTACGGCCGCAGCTGAAGGTCTACGGCAACGATTACCCTACCCCCGATGGCACGGGTCTTCGGGACTACATCCATGTCGTCGACCTGGCCATCGGCCACGTCAAAGCCTTGGAAAAGTTGGCTTCGAAGCCCAGCGTGGCCATTTACAACCTGGGGACCGGAAAGCCCTCCAGCGTCCTGGATGTGGTGAAAGCCTTTGAGAAGGCCTCGGGGAAAAAGGTTCCCTACGAAATCGTTCCTCGGCGCCCCGGGGACGTGGCGGCCAGTTTTGCGAATCCAACCCGGGCCCACCGGGAGTTGGGGTGGAAGGCGGTCCGCGGTCTCGACCAGATGTGCGCCGATGCGTGGAAGTGGCAAAGCTCCAACCCTAAAGGCTACTGAGTGATTCCCACGTTCCAGACCGGGGAAGAGTACGACCAGGTGACCTGGGATCGGTTCGATTTCACGAGCCAGGACCTGACCCGGTCGACCTTTTCCCGGTGTTCCTTTGTGGGCTGTGACTTCTCCAGCCTGAAGCTGTCGGAGACTCGCTTCGAAACGTGTGAGTTCCGGGATTGCAACCTGAGCAACACGGTGGTCGACCACACCCGCTTCGATGGAGTGACCTTCGAGGGGTGCAAGCTGGTGGGCCTGAACTTTGGGGCCTCGGACCCCCTAACCCTGGGGCTTTCCTTGACCCGGTGCGTCCTTCGGTACGTGAACTTCAGTCAACTCCGGTGGAAAAACGCCGTCCTCACCGATTGCGAAGCCCTCGACTCTGACTTTCGGGGAGCGCAACTGGTGGGGGCGGACTTCAGCCGGACACGTTTCCGAGGCTGTCGGTTCCACGCCGCCAACTTACAGAAGGCGGATTTCCGCCACGCCGAAGGCTACGACCTCGACGTGAGGACCGAAAACCTCAAAAAAGCCAAGTTCTCCCTTCCCGAAGCTTTGAATTTGTTGGCACCCTTTGACCTGGAGGTCCAATGATGGCCATTCTCCGGCAAATCGCCCACTTGGGGCATCCCGTCCTCCGGGACACGGCGACCCCGGTAACCCGGTTCGACGACCCCGAAGTGAGGGCGTTGGCGTCCGATCTCCTGGTCACCCTGGAGGCCTCGTCCGGGGTGGGGATTGCGGCGCCCCAGGTGTACGTGTCCTCTCGCATGATGATCGTGGCCTCCCGGCCCAACCCTCGGTACCCCCAGGCTCCCCGGATGGAACCCCAGGTGATGGTGAATCCGGAACTGGCGATGGCCTCCGACGAGATGGACCGGGGGNGGGAGGGGNGCTTGAGCATTCCTGGGATCCGAGGTCTGGTATCCCGCCCCTTCCGGATCGGGGTCGTCTATTACGACCTCGAAGGGAAGCGATTCGAACAAGAGCTAGAAGGCTTCCCCGCCCGGATCTTCCAACACGAACTCGATCACCTGAACGGCCTCTTTTTCCTCGATCGCATGGAGTCGAACCGGGACCTCGTCACCGAGCAGGAGTACTTCCGCCAATACTCGTGACCGTCGTTGGTCTCATCCCCAGGGTCACACATGGCTCCCGAGGGCGTCTCGGACGACCATCTTTCCGGCCCGACGGGCAGGAGCGAGGGAACCCACCACGGCCACGGCCCCAGAGAGCAGCGCCGCCAGGGGAAAGTCCCCCGGGCTGTAGGCTGGTCGCAGGACGGAGACGAGGGGGATGGGTAGGTCCCGGGGGAGGAAGTTGCGGGCATCGACGCCCCAGGTCAGGCCCCACCACGCCAGGACCGCCGCCCCCAGGAGTCCGGCAACGCCACCGGCCAATCCTAATGAAAAGCCCTCGAGGAGGAACAATCGGGTCAGTTGCCGTCGGTTCATCCCGATGGCCCGGAGGGTCCCGATCTCTTGGTAGCGTTCTTGGACGGCCATGGACATGGAGTTCAGAATCCCCACGGCGACCAGAAGGACCAGCACCCCCATGAGCATGGTGAGGATCCGGACCCGGGATTCCAGGGTGTCCACCAGGCTCCGGGCAAACTCGGTCCAGGGGTAGACGGCCAGGGGCGCCGTGGCCAGTCCGTGGGATGCCAAGGCCTGGCGAACCGCGGCGACTTCTTGGTCGAGGTTCCCGGGGTGCTGGAACTTCACGACGACCCGGGTCGCGTCTCCCGGGGCCAGGGCCAGGGCCTCTTGGGCTTTCTTCAAGGGCATGTACACCACGGTGTCGTCGAACAGCCCGTACCCCGAGGTAAAGATCCCTCCCACCGAACCGTCGACGAGGTTCTTCACCCCGTATTGGTCGAGGGCTGTCAGGAACACGTGATCACCGAGCTGCAGTCCGAGCTTGCGGGCTAACCCTGACCCCACGAGCACGTGGTCGTCGGCCGTGAAGTAGGTGCCTTCGTGGATGACGGGGCGGATCGAGTTCGTTTGGGCCTCCCCGTCGGGGTCGACCGCCCTCAGGGTCACCCCCACGGTGGTCACCCCGTTTCCGAGCTCCGCCGACACGTCGATCCGAGCCCCGACGGCCTTGAGCCCGGGAACGTCCTTCAAGGCGGCCTTCACCCCAGGCCAATCGGTGATCCTCAGGTCCAGGGGCAACCGACGGGCCTCGGCCTGGTAGTCCTTTTGGAGGATTTGCACGTCTGCGGTGTCGAGGTCGATGGTGGTCTGGTACGCCGAGAGAGAAAACCCGGCGATCCACCCCTTCATGGTCAGGATGATCATCACCCCGAGGCCGATGGCCACCAGGTTCAGCAGGGTCCGGCGGGGGTTGCGAAATACATTCCTCAGGGCAATGGCAAACAGTTCCATGGGGACTCCTTCGTGGGATTCACGTGTGGGTGAGCGACTCGCTGACGGACCTCCGGGCCGAAACCCGGGAGGCGTAGAGGCTGGCGACGAGGGCGATCAGGGTGCCGAAGAGGAAGTCGAAGACGAGGTCGACCCCCCCGAGGGCGGGGTAGATCTTGCTCGCGAACCCCAGAGATTCCGTGGCGCTCCCAAGGTCCAAACCGATCTGGGACAGGACCAGGACGAGGGGGATCCCCAGGGCTAATCCCGCCACCGAACCGAGGCCACCCAGGAGTAAGCCCTCGGTGACGATCATCCCCCGGAGCTGGCGCTTCTTAAGGCCGATGGCCCGCAAGGTCCCGTGTTCCCGGGTCCGCTCAAAGACCGTCATGAGGATGCTGTTGGTGATGACCGACCCCGCCACCACGACGAAGAAGGCCCGGATGATGACCGTGAGGATGGTGAGGAATTGAAGGATGGTGAGGAGGGAAGAGAACGTCACCTCCCAGGGTTCGACCCGCAGGCCCTGGCCCTGGAGTTGGGACCTGAGGGCGGCGGCGACGTCGGGGGCGGTGTCGGGATCCTTCACCAAGAACCGAAACTCCCGGGACATCCCTTCGGCGTCGACCAAGGACCGGGCCGTGTCTTGGCTAACCACAAACGTGGAAAGGTCCACTTGGTCGCTCCCCGAGGTAAACAACCCCGTGATGGGCAACTCTTGGTACCACGGGTTGTTGCCCCGGTCCGAGGTGAGAACCATCACCGTGCCGCCTGCCTTCACCCCCAGGAGCCTGGCCGCCTGGTTGGACAAGAGGATCCCTCGGCCCTCGGGGAGGAAGGCGCCCTGGGTGATGCCCCCCCGGATGTTGGCCAGGAACCGAGTGTCGGGCCGGACCCCTTGGCCCAGCATTCCCAGGTTCCGGGCTTCTTTTTTGCTGTCCGTCCCCACGGGCTCCACGAGGAGGGCGGTGAAGGTCAGCACGCTTTCCTGGACGGTGATCCTGTCATCGTGAAGGCCGGCCAAACGGGAGTCGGCCTGGGGGATGAGGAACTTCAGATCGTAGGGGTTGGGGGCGTCCTTGGCCCCCTCCTGGGTAACGACGATGTGCCCCGCCGTGGGCACGATGGACCCCAACACCGTGTCCGAGATTCCCCGGATCACCCCTCCCACGGCACAGAGCACCAAGACCGCCAAGGCCACGGCGACAAAGACCACCACCGACCGCTTGGCGTGTTTGACGATGTTCAGCAGAGCAATCTTGGCAAACATATCAGCCCTCGCTCTTGGACTCGTCGGCGACGATCAACCCGTCCCGGAAACGAATCACCCGGCGGGCGTACTTCTCAATCAAGTCATTGTGAGTGCTGAAGATGAAGCTGACCTTTTCGTGGTCGTTAAGAGCCTTCATCACTTCCATGATCTTGACCGAGGTGTCGCTGTCCAGATTGGCCGTGGGTTCATCGGCGATGACCAGCCGGGGGCTGTTCACCAGGGCCCGGGCGATGGCCACCCGCTGCCTCTGGCCCCCGGACAGCTCGTCGGGCTTGTGGTTGGCAAACTCCCCCAGGCCGACGAGGTCGATGAGGCGATCGACGATCTTGCGGCGCTGGGCCGGGGCCACCTTCTTCAGAAGAAGGGGAAACTCCACATTCTCCCGGACGTCGAGGACGGCCACCAGGTTGAAGCTCTGGAAGATGAACCCAATCTTGTTCAGCCGAATGTCGGCCTCTTGATCGTCGTTGAGGGTCGACAGGTCGGTACCTTGGAAGGTCACCTGGCCCGAAGTGGCCTTGTCGATGCACCCGAGGATGTTCAGCATCGTCGACTTTCCACACCCCGAGGGACCCACGATGGACAGAAACTCCCCCTCATGGATGTCGAAACTGATGCCTTTCAACGCGGGGATGATGGTCTTGCCCAACAGATAGTCTTTCTTCACGTTCCGAACGGAAATGATGGTCTCGGCCATGGAACTCTCCTAAAAATGGTAGGTCGTGGAAAACGAAGCCTGGTACCGGCTCGTCGCATTGGTGATTCCGAGGTGGGCGTCCTGGGGCAAATAGGCAAAGGTGGACCCCTGGGTCCCTTCGGCCACCAGGAACCCGAGGGTGAACTCGACGTTGTCCCAAGGATCCCAGGCCGCCGACCCCTGGGCCAGCACGCTTTGGTCCTGGAGGTCCATCACCCCGAGGCCAGAGATGTCGATAGAGGTTCCCGAAACGGCGCTGAGCTGCAAAAAGGCATTCTCCTGGCCCCGGACCGGAAACCCGGGGCGAGTCGTCAGACCGCTGGCGTTCCAGGCGGCGGTCTCGCCGGTGGTCCATCCCTGGCCCCAGTGGAGGTACTGGCCAGCCACCGTGTAGTCAAAGTCACCGATGGTGAAGGTGTACCGGGCCCCGGCGGTCCCGGAGACGGCGGGCTGGGTCCACGCCGAGGGGGCCGTCCACGTGCCGGGGCTGGCCGACGAGGGGACCCTGCCCTGGGGAAGGAACTCGGCCGCGACTTCGCCGGTGAGGATGACTCCAAACACGGCGTAACTGGTACCCAGGGCAGGGTTGAAGGTCCTCCCCTGGGGTCCGTCGGCGACCAGGGACCCGGTGAGTTGCAGGGCGTCCAGGAGAAGGCTTACCTGGCCTGCCCCCGTGAGGTCATTGTTCTCGGTGGACAGGGCCGCGGACACCGAGGCGGCCGAGGTGGGGCTCCACTCGGCGGTGGCTCCCCGGAACCCCGTCTTTTGGTCGAAGAATCCCGTCACCGGGTTGATGGAGTCGCCGACGGTGACCAGTTGGCCCACCCCCAGGTTGTAGTGCTTCTGACCGAACGTGAGGTCGAGGCCGGGGGTGGGCGTCACCCGAAAGTAGGCTTCGTAGACCAACATCGTGACGTTGGCGGGGGTGAGGCTGGGGCTCATGGGGATGTCCCACGAGGTGTCGGCCAAGAAGACCACGGGGCCGTAGGTGAACCGGGGCTTGAGGTCCGTGGTGAGTTCCCAGTCCATGGCCGGAGCCTTGGGCCAGTCGGCGGCCGTGGACCGGAGGGCTTCGCCGACGTCCCCGATCCAAGAGAACTGGGCGGTCGGCCCCCCGGAGTCGGAGGCCGTCTCGGCCCCCGCCGGCAGCGTCAGGATCACCAGCAGACCGAAGACCAGGGCGTTGCAACGGGTGAACATGGCGCTCTCCTGCTATTTGGTCAGGGTGGTGAGGTTGTAGAGTGCGTCGGGGATGTCGGCCCGGAGCTCCATGGCATCGATGTGGAGCACTGTTTTCGTCCCCTTCTTATCGAGGCTCGTCATCTCCATCCGACTGGCCCGCAACCGTCCGGCCAGGGTCTTGTACTCGCTGAGGACCATTTGCCGGAACAGCAGACCGCTCTTGGCGTAGTAGTCAAACTTCAGGGGGAGCAGATCCCCTTGGCGGACCCAGAGGATGATGTGACCGTAGGCCGCCTCGGGGGTGGTGGCATCGGCCCGGAGGCGCCAGGCACGGACGGTCCCAAACTCCGCGGTTTCGACGGTGTCCTCTCCTTCGAGCGTCCCGGCGTATTCCTCGGTGAAGGCCGTCTTCGACACGTCGCTATTGCTGAACGTGGACCCCTGAAAGCTGTCCCGGGGAGCCAGCCGGAGGGGTTTCGTCGACCCTGCCTTGGGGTTGTACATCCACAACGTCCCTTCTTGGGTGAGCATTTTGGTCCCCTTGGACCGGGCGGGGCTCTCGATCTCCAAGAAGCTCCCGAACTTCTTCTTGTGGGTATTGCTCAGGCTCATCACCTTGTCGGCCTCCCCGGGGCTCACGGTGGTCAGGGTGACTTGCATGAAGAAGTTTTCGGGGAAGCGAATGGCATCCACCGCGGCCAATAGCTGCTGGCCGTCGGGCAGGTCCGCCGCTCCCAGGGCTGAGGCCCCCAGGGCCCCCACCAACGCGATCCAAATCAGTCGTTTCATCGGCAACTCCTTACGGCTCGAGGGGGTGTTCCCGAAGCATGGCTTCGAGGAACCCAATGTAGGCCTTAAACTCGTCCCGACCGAGGGGGGTCAGGGTGTATTGACTGCTGAGACTTCCGTCGATCAGTTCTTTGTCCCGGGTCACGTACCCGGCGCCCCGGAGCTTTTCCAGGTGGGTGTAGACCGCCCCGTCGGTCCCCCCCAGGGCATCCTTCAACGTGTTGAACGACAGGCGACCCTCCCGGTACAGCAGGGTCAGGATCGACAGGCGGGTCTTTTCGAAGAAGACGCTGTCGAACCTCAAGTACAGGTCGGACACCTAAGGACTCCCTACCTGACGGTGACGGAACATGAGCCCCACCACCCCCACGTTGGCCGCAAACAGCCAGGTGTCCACCAGGGTTACCTCGGGTCCGGTCAGTTGAAACACGAGTTCGACCAACCCCAGGACCAGGAACCCCACGGGGGCGAACCGAAAGGGCCACGGGAACACCTGTTCGACGGCCGTAAGCCAGATCGAGACCACGAGGAGCACCGATCCTTCGAGGCTGAACGAGGGGTGACGGGCCAGCAACCAGATCAAGGCTACGGCCGCGGGAGGGATGAGGAACCGGGCAAACAGAAGGTGCCGAACCCGGCTTTGGCCGAGGAAGCGTCGGCCCCGGTGGGCTACTTCGTGGGCAAGGAATCCCAGGACCAAGGGGAGTCCTACACAGAACATGGGTAACCACAACCACAGGAACGCCGTGTCGAAGCCCCCGGTCCGGTAGAACGGCACCACGTACTGCACCAACCCCAGGACGGCCACCACCGGGGCCACAACCCAGGCAATGATCCAAACCCGGGGCAGGGGGGCATCTTCGTTTTGCAAGATGGCCTTGATGGTCTTCACATCGTCTAGGAGCGTGGCGATGTCCCGGTCTTGGTCGTGCATGGGGGCCTCTCGAGTCTCACTTTGCATCACAAAGTTACATTGAAATACAAAGTAGACCCGGGTCTGCGGGTTGTCAACCCCTGGCCATAGGGCCGGGTTCCGATCCACCCTTTTAGGGTTACCTTGCATCCAGGAGAACGCAAAATGTGGAAAGAATTGTCCCAGGAGTTAGAGAAGACGACGGAGGGAACCGCCCGTGGTCTCGTCCACGTGGGTGGGCGTGACATTGCGGGACGCACCGGGGTCATCTGGGCCGACGGGGNGGTGGTGACCCTGGCCAGGCACGCCCGGGAAGGCGAGTCGGTGCCCGTGGTTGTCCCCGGGGGCGCCGAGGCCCAGGGCACGGTTCACGCTTGGGACCCCCGGACGGGGCTGGCCGTCCTGAGGGTGGCGGGCGTGTCCGATCCCCATTGGTCCACGGCCCAGGTCCCCAGGGTGGGCAGTCTGGTCTTAGCGGTGGCCTTCCCCTCTCCCCAGGGGCCCGAGGCTCGGCTCGACGTGGTCCGGTTTGCGGGGTCGTCCACCGAGTGGGCCCGAGGCGTGGCCCTGGAGGGGTTCTTCCAGACCGACGGAGCGGCTTTCCCAGGGTTCACGGGAGCCGTCGTCGTGGATGCCGACGGAGCTCTCGTGGGGTTTGTGGCCGAAAACCAGTCGGGGAACGGAAGTTTCGTCGTCTCGGCCCCGGACCTCGTCCGCCTCGTCGGCCCCTTGGTCAAGACAGGCTCTCCCCAGCAAGCGTGGCTGGGGGTATCGACCAGGCCCGCAGGGGGCCAGGGGCTGTCGCTGATCGGGGTCGACGCCGGAGGGCCGGCCGACCAGGCCGGTTGGAAGGCCGGGGACTTGCTCCTCTCGGTGGGGGGCCGAGGGCTGCGGACCCCCGGGGACCTCGTTCAGGTGCTGGCGACCTTGGAGCCCGGGAAGGTGGTGGCCGCACGGTTGTTGCGCGAGGGTGAGGTCCACGATTGGCCCGTGACACCGACCTCACGCCGGTAAGGCTCTATTGGGAAGGCCGGGACCCCGGTCGGCCCATCCTTTGGGTGGATAGCCCCGAGGCCGCCGACGCCACCGTCGTCCCCCGGGGGCCCGGTCGGTCGGACCCCGGGGGCCTGACCGACCGGGAGGCCGAGGTGCTGGGGTACGTGGCCGATGGGTGGTCCAATGACGAGATTGCCCAGGTCTTGGGGATCGGTGCCCGGACGGTGAAATTTCATCTCGACCACCTGTACCGCAAACTCGGGGTGGGGCGGCGTACCGAGGCCGTCCGGGAGGCCGTGACCCGGGGGNATTTGAGGTTCTAGGAGCCTCCACCCTTGGCCTACGGCCCCCAACGATGGTAAGGTCCACCCCATGCCAGAAGCCCGGTTTCTCAAGAGCGCCCGTCAACCCGACCAGTACCCTGCCACCACCGTCCCGGAGGTGGCGTTCTTTGGTCGATCGAACGCCGGAAAGTCCAGCCTCATCAACGCCCTGGTGAAGAAAAAGGGACTGGTCAAGACGGGCTCGAAGCCGGGGATGACCCAGCTCATCAACTTCTTCACCTATGGGGAGGAGTTCATCCTCACCGACCTACCCGGCTACGGGTACGCCCAGGCCCCGGGGGCCGTCCGCGAAGGGTTTCCAACGATGACCCGGGACTATTTCACGCACCGCAAGCCCCTGAAGTTGGTGTGCTTGCTGTTAGACATCCGGCGCATCCCCTCGGACCTCGACATCGAGACGGCCAACCTGTTGGCCGACCTCAAGATCCCCACCGCCCTGGTCCTGACCAAGATCGACAAGGTTTCTGGGAACGAGAGGATGAATCAGAAGCACAAGATCGCCCGGGAGCTGGGGATCGACGTCGGTGACCTGTTCCTGACGTCGGCCCAGAAGGGTACCGGAATAGCCGAACTGTGGACGATGTTCCGCAGCTAAGGCCGGGGCGGGGCGGGGCGGGTTTGGGTCCGGAGGCCTCAGGTTCCGAATACCCCTGTCGACAGATAGCGGTCGCCCCGGTCGCATTGGACGGCGACGATGACCGCCCCGGTCAGCTCCTGGTCGAGTTGCAGGGCGGCCCAGAGGTTGCCCCCCGAACTGATCCCCATCAGCAGGCCCTCGGCCCGGGCGGCGAGGCGGGTCGTCTCCTCGGCCTGGGCCTGGGGCACTTCGACCGTTCGATCGAGCCGTTGGGGTTCGTAGATGGCGGGCAGGTAGGCCTCGGGCCACCGGCGAATTCCCGGGATGGACGCTCCAGGCCCGGGAACGGCCCCCACGATTTGGATCGAAGGATTCCTCTCCTTCAGGTACCGGCCTGTCCCCATGAGGGTTCCGGTGGTCCCGGTGCTGGCGACGAAGTGGGTCAGGGTGCCCTTGGTCTGGGCCCAGAGTTCGGGACCAGTGGTTTCGTAGTGGGCCCGGGGGTTATCGGGGTTGGCAAACTGGTCGAGGATCACGCCCTGGCCCCGGGTTTCCCGGTCTCGGACGAGGTCGATGGCTGCCTCCATTCCCCCCGCCTTGGGGGTTAGGATGACCTCGGCTCCGTAGGCCTCCATGGTCAGGACCCTCTCTCGACTTGCATTTTCGGGCATCACCAACACCATGTGGTACCCCAGGACCGCCGCCGCCATGGCCAAGGCAATCCCGGTGTTGCCGCTCGTGGCTTCGAGCAACGTGTCCCCCGGGCGGATCCGGCCCGCTTCCTCGGCTCGGCGGATCATCGACAGGGCGGGGCGGTCTTTCACCGACCCCGCGGGATTGTTCCCTTCGCACTTGATGAGCAGGGTGTTGCGCCCGGTGCCCAGAGTCTGGATCCTGATCAACGGAGTGTTGCCCACGGCCCCGAGGACGGTGGGGTACACCGGGGGGCCATAGCGCTGCACCCAGGCCTCGAGAAGGGCGATGTCCGCGCTGGCCAACGTCGATCGATCGATGGTCCCGGGGTCCGCCCAGGTGAGGGCGTCGTGGACCGGGGTCGTCCCGATGCCCGACGTCAAGCGAGCCCGGCGTCCCTCCAGAACGATCAACCGCCCGCCCGACTCGACGGTCGAGAAGCCCACGAGGTCCCCGATGTCGGCCTCGGCCCCGAGTTCCTCCCGGAGTTCCCGGCGCAGGGCGTCGACCGACGACTCCGAGGCTTCGACCTTCCCCCCGGGAAACTCCCACCAACCGGCCAACGTCTGCCCCGGAGCCCTCCGGGCGAGGAGCAGAGTTCCCCCCTGGTCGATGAGGGCGCAAACGACGTGAATCGCAATCATGACTCCTCCCGGGTGTAGCATAGAGCACGAAAAGAAAAGGAAAAAGTCCATTTTTTCCGCGGTCACCTATACTTGAGGTATGGATGATCGCACCATCCGGGTGATGCCCCTCGTTCCTCTGGCCACGATGTCGCTCACGGCCGTGCTCCTCGTGTTGGTGGTGGGGCTGTTCTTCGTGGTCGATCGGATCCTGGAGCACCAGGTAACCCAGGCCCTCCGGGAAGAGTCCCAAGAGTGGGCGGACTCCCTGGCGGGGGCGTCGGCCAAGGTCCTGTGGAACTTCGACGAGAATGCGGTGCAGTTGCTCGGGGACTCGGCGGCCAAGAACCCCCTCGTGCTGTCGTTGGTGATCCGCAACGACCAGGCCCAGACCGTCTACGCCTACCGGCGGCCCGGCGCTCCCCTGGAAACCATGGGGATTCCGGTTCGGTATGCCGGAATCGTGGCGGGTACCATCGAGATCTCGTCGGCTTTGGCCTTGGTCCGAACCCGAGTCGAGGCGCTGGAAATCCCTGCCTCGGTGGCCGGCGGGGCCTTCCTCGTCCTCGTGATGATCTTCGCACCCCTGGTGCTCAACCTCACAGTCCTCAGACCCATTCTGAGCTTGGGTCGTTTGGTGCAACGCAACGCCCCGCAGACGCTCTCCCGGGAGGGATTGGGGCCCCGGAGTCGTATCCGGGAGGTCCGGGCCCTCGAGACGGCGTTTGGGGCTCTGGCCTCGGCGGTGCGCGAAAACGTTGAGACCCTGGAGGCCCGGGTGGCCGAGCGCACCTCGGCCCTGACGGCGGCCCGGGCCCAACTCAGCCATGCCGAAGCCCTGGCCACCCTCGGTCAGCTCACCGCGGGGATCGCCCACGAACTGAACACGCCCCTGGCCGCCATTTTGTCGGCCTCCCGGACCCTCCGGGAAGAGGTCCACGAAGACTTGCTTCGCCTCGTCTCGGCTCGGTGGACACCCTCTCTGGTCCCCAGCCCCCTGGACTTCCTCCGGGACGTGTCGGCCCGGGCCCGGTCGTTGGACCCCCGGCGCTCGTCGGGAACCCAGAAGCGTCTCAAGGCGTTGTGGCTGGCCCACGGGCGTGACCCCGAGGCGGATCTGTTCGACTTGTTGGCCAACGAGGCCCTGGGCCCGGTGGGGGAGACCCTGGCCGGGTGGCCCCAGGGGACCCCAGAGGAGCAAGCGGTCAAAGTGGTGGTTCTGTCGGCCCGGCTGCTCGGCGTCATCGACGTGGCGGCCGAGAAGGGTGCCCGGGTGGTCCAGGCCCTCCGAGGACAACTGCGTCACCAGGACCTGGAGCCCTCGGCCTGGTTTTCCGGGGCGGCCTCGTTGGAGCGGTGCCTCTTGCTCCATGAAGGCCATCTGCGACCCCGCCTGGAAGTGAGACGGCGGTACGCCGCCGATCTCGCTTTCTACGGGCCCGAGGGGCGCCTGGGCCAGGTCTGGTTGAATCTCATTCACAACGCCCTGGATGCGGTGACTCCTCCGGGGTGGATTTCCGTCGAGGCCCGGGTCCACGGGGGCTGGGCCGAGGTCAGGGTCGGGGACTCGGGTCCTCCGGTTCCCGCGGACCTCAAGGCCCGGCTCTTCGAACCGTACTTCACCACCAAGTCCACCGGGCTTGGCCTGGGGTTGAACCTCAGTCGGTCCATCGTGTCCGCCTTGGGCGGTCAGTTAACCTATGAGGATTCCGACGGGAAGGCCTTTTTGGTGCGATGGCCCCAGCCCGCCCTGGGGACGGCCCAAGACACCATGCCGCCACCCCCGCGGGAACACCCAGGGAGCCTCCCCCAGGGCCAGGAGTGACCGGGAACCCACCGGGCGGAAGCTGAACGGTTGGAATTCTTGGTCCAGTCGAATTCTTGGTCCAGGCATTTTGACCTGCCTTTAAAATCTTGACTTTCACAAACGACTCGGTTAGCCTACAATCTCGAGGTGCTTATGTTCACGATTTCTGCGAAGGGAGCTTACGGGCTGTACGCCATGATGGAACTGACCCGAACCCACCGGGGGGACTCAGTCCAGATCAAGGACATTGCCGATGCACAAGACATTCCCCAGCACTACCTCGAGCAACTTCTGGTCACTCTGCGAAAGGCCGGGTTCGTGAAAAGCTTCCGGGGGACGAACGGGGGGNACGCCCTGGCCAAGTCTCCGTCGGAAGTCACGGTTCTCGACATCCTAACGGCTTTGGAAGGCCCTGTCGAGGTGCTTCGGGAACAAGTGCCCCGGGGGGGGCTCGACTTCTACTGGAGCCGTCTCGAAAAAGAGTTCGCCTCCCACCTGGGTCAAACCTTGGAAGATCTCGTGTCGGAACGAGACTCCCATCGGGAAATCTTCAACTACATGATTTGAAGGTGCCTACGACGTTCTGTCGAGGACGTACCGGAGCACGGAGTCGTCGGCGTGGTGCCCGATGACCTCCTTGGCTCGTTCCTTCACTTCGCTTCGTGCGTTCCCCACCGCAACCCCGTGCCAATCCCGGCTAAACATCCCCAGGTCGTTGAGTTCGTCCCCGAACACCACGACTTGGGCGCTTTCGTAGCCTAGCATTTCTCCCAGGATTTCCAGGGCGCATTCCTTTCGGGCATCCCGATGTTGGATCCAGAGGGCAGCCCCGTCGTCGACCTCTTTGAGTTCCAGGTAGTCGGTCTTGAACGCCTCTCCATACGTGTCTTCGAGGTCGTCTTTCAACGGCTCCAGCCATTCGGGGCGGTCGAGCAGGGTGACGCTGAGGGTTTGGGAGTGTCGGGGAACCTCGAAGTTCGCTTCGTGACGCCAGCGGTAGAACTGTTCGGCCTGTTTGCTTTCGTGAAACCAGGCTTCGACAGGGTTCAGGGGGCCTTCGGAGAGCAAGAAGTTCTCGGCCCCGTCCCAGACGTCGAGGACGGGAGTGAGGCCCCGGTCCCTCAGGTCGGCGATCAATGCCGACAGCAGGTCATTCTCCATGGCGAAGAGGTGGAGGGGGGCCGGTGAGTCGAACCGCGAGATGAGGGCGCCGTCGGAACTGATCACCGGCAGGGCCAACTGGGCGGTGCCGAGGGCACGCCGCAACGAAGAAAACGACCGGCCGGAAGCCACGGTGAACGGGACACCCCTGGCCGTCAGGGAGGCAAGGGTGTCGTGTCCGAAGGTCGAAAGGTGGCCGTTGGGTTGGAGGAGGGTTCCGTCGAGGTCGCTGACAAAAAGGGGGNGGGGCATGGGGCACTCTACCATGGTATGATGGCCCAATGAAGCCCGTCCCCCGCAGAAGTGTGCCCTCATGATTGTCTTCGCTGCCATCGGCTTAGCTGTGGTCACCATCCTGGTCCTCTGGACCCTCGTGGGATCCCGGCGAGTGCAGGTCCCCGTCGCTACCGACGAGGCGGTGTTGCCGTCTCGGCAACCCTGTCCTTTGTGTGGGAGCGCCCTGGGCCCCGGGGAGACGGTCCACTCGGTGGTCTTTGCCTCATCCACCGAAGACAAGATCATGGAGATTTCTGGGTGTCCCCACTGCCGGCCCCCGGCCACCCTGCGCCGGGTGTGCCCGGTGTGCAAGAAGGACTTGCGGTCCCAGGATGTGGTCACGGCCCGGGTGTTTCATCGCCGGGGAGAGGCAGGGGCCAAGAAGACCCACGTGCATGTGTTGGGGTGCCCCCGCTGCCGGTCGTGACGGTTTATGAGGCGGCGAGGTGCTTGAGAGCCCGCCGCAGCACTTCGGCGATGTCTCGGTGGGTAATCAGCTTCAGCGCGTCGTCCAGTTCCAGCCACACGCCGTTGAGGATTTCTGATTTCTGAAGTTTGATCCGCTTCCCCCGGGCTCGGGCCAGGAACAGCACGACGGTCTTTTCGACCCCCGGGGAGGGGGAGTACCGAATGGCCTCCCGGAACCCTTGTTTCATTTTCACTTTGAGGCCGGTTTCTTCGCTGATCTCCCGGAGGGCGGTTTCTAGTTCCGTTTCCCCGGGCTCGGTATGCCCCTTGGCCAGGCTCCAGTGATTGCCGTTGGTATGCTTTAACAACAAAAAGACCNCCCGTCCGTGGACCTTGCGGTAGATCACCGCGCCGCAGGACAGGGTCTTCGTCAAGCCAAGGTCCCTAGAGGTACAGGCAGAGGTAGGCGGTATCGATCGCCACCTTCAGCTGGAACTTCACGTTGGCTTCCACGCGAAACTCGGTGCCCGGACCAAAGTCTTTCCACGCAGACTGACCGGGCAACAACACGGTAAGCTTCCCGGTAATGACCTTCATGATTTCAATGGAAGAAGTGCCGAATTCGTAATCCCCCGGGGCCATCACGCCGACCGTGGCCTNGCCGCCGTCTACGCTCAGGCCAATCGACTTGACCTTGCCTTGGAAATACTCATTGACGGTGAGCAAGGCGACCTCCTTGGGACAGGGGGAAAAGTACCGGAAGCGCCGAGAAGAAAGGCGAGAAGCAGTGCGCCCCGGTGGCTGAATATGTAACAGAACCAATCAAAGTTTGCAAGGTCACTTTTGTAAAATCGAGGTTCCCTGGGGACCAGGGANCCTCGGTTAGGCCCCGACGCAATCGACGAAGTAGCTGATCGCCCCGGTGTCGTCCTTCTCTTGGACCAAGCCATGGATGTCGGTCTCAAAGCCAGGGAACCGAGAGTTGAAGTCCCGGGCGAACTTGAGGTAATCCACAATGGTCCGGTTGAACCGCTCCCCAGGGATGAGGAGGGGGATGCCCGGCGGGTAGGGCGTGAGCAACACGGCGGTGACCCGACCCTCGAGGGCGTCGATGGGGACCCGTTCGATTTCCCGGTGAGCCATCTTGGCGTAGGCGTCGCTGGGTCGCATCACACACTCCATGTTCGAGGTGTACATGTGGGTCGTCAGGTGGGCGACGTCGGCCCCTCGGTTGATCTCGTGCATTTGCTGGCACAGGTCCTTCAAGCCAATGCGATCGTACCGAGGATGGGCCGCCACAAATTCGGGCATACACCGCCACAGGGGTTGGTTTCGATCGTAGTCGTCCTTGAACTGTTGAAGTTCGGTCACCATGGTGTTCCACCGTCCCTTGGTGATCCCGATGGTGAACATGATGAAGAAGCTGTACAGGCCGGTTTTCTCGACCACAATGCCGTGCTCGGTGAGGTACTTCGTCAGGATGAGAGCGGGAACGCCCCAATCCTGGAACGTTCCGTCGACGGTGAGCCCTGGGGTAATGACCGTGGCCTTGATGGGGTCGAGCATGTTGAACCCGGGGGCCAGGTCGCCAAACCCGTGCCACGATTCGTTGGCCTGGAGGATCCAATCTTCCCGGCTGCCCGCCCCTTCTTCGGCCAGGGTGTCCGGGCCCCAGACCTGGAACCACCAGCCTTCTCCCCAGTCCTTGTCGACCTTTCGCATGGCCCGGCGGAAGTCGAGGGCCTCCTTGATCGATTCTTCGACCAAGGCCGGGCCTCCGGGGGCTTCCATCATGGCGGCAGCCACGTCGCAACTGGCGATGATGGCGTACTGGGGGCTGGTGCTGGTGTGCATCAAGAAGGCTTCGTTGAAGATGTCCCGGTCCAGTTGGTGGGCGTCGCTGTTCTGTACCAAGATCTGGCTGGCCTGACTCAGGCCGGCGAGCATCTTGTGGGTGGACTGGGTCGAGAAGATCATGCTTTCCTTGGGCCGGGGGCGTCCGGTGCCAATGGCATGCATCCCGTGGTAAAAGCCGTGGAAGGCAGCGTGGGGCAACCACGCCTCGTCGAAGTGCAGGGTGTCGATCTTCCCATCGAGCATGGTCTTGATATCCTCGACGTTATAAAGGACACCGTCGTAGGTGCTTTGGGTGATCGTGAGGACCCGGGGCTTGCCCTGGGCCTTCCTGGCGAAGGGATGCTGGGCAATCTTCTTTTGGATGTTTTCCCAAAGAAACTCCGATTTCGGGATGGGTCCGATGATTCCGTAATGGTTCCGGGTGGGCATCAGGAAGATGGGGATGGCCCCTGTCATGGTGATGGCGTGAAGGATGGACTTGTGGCAGTTCCGGTCCACAATGACCACGTCCCCCGGGGCGACGGTGGAGTGCCAGACGATCTTGTTCGACGTGGAAGTTCCGTTGGTCACGAAGAACAGGTAGTCGCTCTGGAAGATCCGGGCAGCGTTTCGCTCGCTGGCGGCCACGGGACCCGTGTGGTCCAGGAGCTGCCCTAGTTCCTCCACGGCGTTGCAAACGTCGGCCCGGAGCATGTTCTCGCCGAAGAATTGGTGGAACATCTGGCCCACGGGGCTCTTCAGGAACGCAACCCCCCCGGAGTGGCCGGGACAGTGCCAGGAGTACGAACCGTCGTGGGCGTAGGCGGTGAGGGCTCGGAAGAAGGGTGGGGGAAGGCTGTCGAGGTAGGCCTTGGACTCCCGGATGATGTACCGGGCCACAAACTCGGGGGTGTCCTCGAACATGTGAATGAACCCGTGGAGCTCCTTGAGGATGGAGTTCGGGATGTGGCGGCTTGTCCGGGTCTCGCCGTACAAGAACAGGGGGATGTCGGAATTCCGGAACCGAATCTCGTCCACAAAGGCCTCGAGTTGCTTCAAGGCGTCCGGGGGAGCCCCGCTTTCGGTGGCGGCGAGCTCTTCGTCGTCGATCGATAGGATGAAGCCGCCGGCGCGGCTCTGCTGCTGAACAAAACTCGTCAGGTCACCGTAACTGGTGACGCCCAAAACTTCGACGCCTTCGTCTTCGAGGGCCTTGGCCAAGGCTCGAATCCCCAGGCCGCTGGCGTTCTCGGATCGGAAATCCTCGTCGATAATGATGATGGGAAAATGGAACTTCAAGTCCTTCATTCGCTCCTTGGGCCAGACTATAGACCACAGCCCCCGGGGGAACAAGTCTTCTTTTGAGGCGGATTTTCATAACCTCAAGAATACAATGACAGTTCCGTTATCTTCATGCTCGATTCTCAGAATCCTCCTGATAGTTCTGTTTATTCCAGATTTTCAGGTTTCCATACCGGGCATACGCTTTGAGAGTTCCAGCTTAGTTGGAATCAAACGTTCTACGGAGGAATCATGAAAAAGATTCTGTCTCTGTCCGTCGTTGCCTTGGCCGGTTTGGCCATGGTCCTCNCCGGCTGTGCGCCGGCCGCCCCCAAGAAACTCACCGTGGGCTTGTCCCTTCCCACCCAACGCGAAGCTCGCTGGGTCAGTGACAAGAACACCATGGTTCAGGCCGCTGCGGATGCCGGAATCGACCTCAAGGTCCAGACCGCCGACGCCGACTCTGCCCAGCAGGCCACCCAGGTGGAAGCCCTCCTGTCCCAGGGAATCCAGGTTCTGATCTTGGCTCCCAACGACGGCGGCGCTGCGGCGACCCTCGTCGACAAGGCTCACAAGCAGAACATCAAGGTCATTTCCTATGACCGCCTCATCTTGAACACCGACGTCGATATGTACACGTCGTTCGACAACGAGAAGGTCGGCGAAATGCAAGGGGAATGGATTGTCAAGCAGGCTCCCAAGGGCAACTACATCGTGATGTCCGGAGNCCCCGCCGACAACAACGCCAAGCTGTTCAAGGAAGGCGCCATGAAGTTCATCCAGCCCCTCGTGGACAAGGGTGACATCAAGATCGTTGCCGACCAGGCCGTGGCCAACTGGCTCCCCTCGAACGCCTTGAACATCGTCGAGAACGCCTTGACCGCCAGCAAGAACAAGATCAACGCCATCTTGGCTCCCAACGACGGAACCGCCGGTGGTGCCATCCAGGCTCTCACCGCCCAGAAGCTCGCCGGTAAGATCCCTGTGACCGGTCAGGACTCCGAAGCCGCCGCTGCCAAGCGCATCAAGGACGGAACCCAGGGCATGACCATCTTCAAGGACACCCGGGAACTCGGGAAGGGCGCCATCGCTGCGGCCATCACCTACGCCCAGGGCAAGACCACCGCTGACATTCTGTACAACGGCGTGAAGGTCGATCAGACCGTCAACAACGGCAAGATCGACGTTCCTTCGTTGCTCCTCCCGGCCACGGTGATCACCAAGGAGAACGTCCAGGTCCTCGTGGATTCTGGCTACCTGAAGGCCGAAGACCTCAAGTAATTCGACCTGTCTGTCGTGATGACAAGAGGACCGCTTTCGAGCGGTCCTTTTTGTTTAGAAGCATTAAGATTACTTCATTTTCTCTTAAGTTTTCCTTGACAGGGGGTTGTAAATCGGCAATTATGACTTCGGTTATGGAAAACCACAGAGGCCGGCCATGAAGCACACCGTTCGTCGTCTCGTCATTGTTCATCTGGCTGTTTTGGTGTTGGCGGTGTTGGGTTCTGCGCTGGTTTGGGGCTTGGCTGCGTCCCTGGCCTGTCTGACCGGGGCCTTGGCCTTCTCTGTCCCTGTGGTGGCCTTCAGCCTGCTTGTGTTGCGGGCTTCGTTGGGTGACCAGTCGAAGTTCTGGAAGCGGTTCATGGCCGCTGAATTGCTCAAGTGGGTTTCCTCGGCGACGCTGTTGGCCCTTGCGTTCCTTTCGGGGGCGTTCAAGGCTCAGTCTCAGCCCCTCCTGGCGGGNTTCATTCTTTCTGTGCTCGTGCAGGTTGTGTTCCCGATTTTTGTGCAAAAAGAGAGTAAGGCATGAGCGACGCTTCAAATCTTGACGCCAGTGCTTACATTGGCCACCACCTGGAAAATGCCCTTTGGGGTCTGCGTCCCGATGGCTCCTGGGGCTTCCTCACCGAGCACAACGGCTTCTGGACCTTTCACCTCGATACGATTGGTTTCTCCATCGGCCTGGGGCTTCTGTTCATTGGTCTGTTCAGCATTGTGGCTTGGCGAGTGAAGGCGGGCGTTCCTGGCAAGCTTCAGAACGCCGTTGAGTGGGTGATCGAGTTTGTCGAGAACCAAGTCCATGACTCGTTCCACGTGAAGAACAAACTCATCGCCCCCTTGGCCCTGACGATTTTCTGTTGGATTTTCCTGTCGAACTTGATGGACCTGCTCCCCGTCGACCTGGTCCCTTGGATTGCCGCCCTGATTTCCGGCCAGCCCTACATGGCCGGTTCGCCGGCGATTCGGATCGTCCCTTCGACCGACGTGAACATGACCATCGCCCTCGCGTTGAGCGTGTTCCTTTTGGTGTACATCTTTGCCTTTGCGTACAAGGGGCCGAAGAAGTTTGCCGCCGAAGTGTTGTTTCNCCCGTTCGGCAAATGGCTGATCCCCGTGAACGTTCTGTTTCGGCTCATCGAAGACTTTTCCCGCCCTGTGTCCCTCAGCCTTCGGCTCTACGGGAATATGTACGCCGGCGAACTACTGTTCATTCTTCTGGCCATCACGATTCCGTCGTTCCGCTCGTTGGAGTGGGGTGACTTGACGGCGCTGGTGTACCCCGTCCTGGACATGGCCTGGGCGATCTTCCACATCTTGATCGTCATCCTGCAAGCCTTTATTTTCATGACTCTGACCCTGGTTTACCTCGCCCTTGCTTCGGAAGAACATTAAATAGACTACTGGAATCAAAGAAGGAGTTTTTCATGGATCTTACCCAACTGCACGCCGAAATCTTGAGTGCTACGGTGATTGGTGTTTCGATTATCCTCGGTCTTGGTGCCGCAGGTACCGCCGTCGGGTTCGGCGTTCTCGGTGGCAAGTGGCTCGAAGGCAGCGCTCGTCAACCTGAGTTGGCCGGCTGGCTCCAGGTTAAGATGTTCATCGTTGCGGGTCTGCTCGACTCGGTCACGATGATCGGTATCGGTATGGCGCTGTTCTTCACGTTCGCCAACCCCTTCCTTGGTCAGTTGAAATAATTTTAGTCTCTCCTTGAGGTAGTTGTTATGAACATCAATGCCACCCTGATCGTGGAAATGATCACCTTCCTCCTGTTTGTTTGGTTCGTGATGGCCGTCATTTGGCCTCCCATGATCCGAGCGTTGGAGAAGCGGCGGACCCAGATTGCCGAAGGCTTGGCCTCGGCCGACCAGGGAAGGCAGGCCCTTGAAATCGCTCAGAAAGAAGGGGAGACCTTGGTGGCCGAAGCTCGGGCCAAGGCTGCTGCCATCCTTCGTCAGGCGGAAGAGAGGGCTCAAGCGGTGATCGACAGCGCCGTGACCGAGGGGAAGACCCAGGCTCAACAGATCGTCGCCCAGGCCCACCAAGAACTGGACATTCAACTGAAGGCAGCCCGTCGGGAACTCTACGACGAGATTGCCGGCTTGGCCCTCAAGGCGGCTGGTCGGGTCGTGTTGGACAATCTGGACGACGAGAAGCACCACAAGATGGTGAATGAACTCGTGAAGTCCTGGAGCTGATCTTGAGTGTTTCCAAGTCTCTTGCGAAGCCGTACGCCAGGGCCCTTTTTGAATTGGCGACGGACAAGGTCGAGCGGGGCTTGTGGCTCCACCGGCTTCAAGTGTTGGACCGGGNGTTTCAAGACTCCGCCGTTCGGCGAGCGGTGGGGCAAAAGCATCCTGGGAAGGCCGTGGGTTGGTTGAAGGATGTCCTGGGGGATGGGATCGACGACGCTGCGTACTCGCTCCTGGCCCTCCTGGTCGAGAACCGGCGCCTGGACTCGATTTCTGACATCCGGGTGCATTTTGGCGACTTGATGGTGGAGCTTCATGGGTTTGGCGTGCTCCACGTGACGTCGGCGGTTCCCTTGACCGACGAGGAGCGGGCCCAGGCCTTGGTCGCCTTTGAAGGTTTGTTTAAGCAGAAACTGATCCCGCACTACCGGGTCGATCCGCTGATTCGCGGAGGGTTGGTGGGCCGGGTGAACGACTTGGTCTACGACGGGTCCTTGAAGGGCTCCTTGGAAAAATTGAGGGAGAACCTCGTTCGTTGAGGTGGAGAAAGTCATGCAATTGAATCCTACGGAAATTACAGCCCTGATCAAAGAACGGATCCAGAAGTCGGATCTTTCGCCCGAAATCCGGACCGAAGGGTCGATCCTGAGCATTAGCGACGGGATTATCCGCATCGAAGGTCTGTCGAAGGCCCTTCAAGGCGAAGTTCTCGACCTCCCCGGGGGCACGAGCGCCTTGGCGCTCAACTTGGAGCAGGACTTCGTGGGAGCCGTCGTGTTGGGTCGCTGGAGGCACCTCTCGGAAGGGGACACCGTGCGGTCCACGGGCCGGGTATTCGACGTGCCGGTCGGTGAGGCCCTCCTGGGTCGGGNGGTGAATGCTTTGGGCGAGCCCATCGACGGCAAGGGCCCCGTGGCCACGACCCTGCGATCGCCCATCGAGAAGATCGCCCCCGGCGTCATCAGCCGCGAGTCGGTCAGTCAGCCCATGCAGACCGGCCTGAAGGCCATTGACTCCATGATCCCCATCGGTCGTGGTCAGCGGGAACTCATCATTGGGGACCGCCAGACCGGCAAGACGGCCATCGCCATCGACACCATCATCAACCAGAAGTCTTCGGGCGTGAAGTGCATCTACGTGGCCATTGGTCAAAAACAGAGCTCGATTTCGGCCGTCGTGAAGCGGCTAGAGGAAGCGGGGGCCTTGGCCCATACCATCGTAGTGGTGGCCTCGGCGTCCGAGTCGGCCGCCCTTCAGTACATCGCTCCGTATTCTGGTTGCTCCATGGGTGAGTACTTCCGGGATAAGGGTGAAGACGCCTTGATCATTTATGACGACTTGACCAAGCAGGCCTGGGCGTATCGCCAGATTTCCCTGTTGCTGAGGCGCCCGCCGGGTCGGGAAGCCTACCCTGGCGACGTGTTCTACCTCCACTCTCGGTTGCTGGAACGGGCGTCTCGGATCAACGAAGAGGAAGTCGAGAAGCTGACCGGCGGCAAGGTGAAGGGCAAGACCGGGTCGTTGACGGCCCTCCCCATCATCGAAACCCAGGGCGGCGACGTGTCGGCGTTCGTTCCGACGAACGTCATCTCGATCACCGATGGGCAGATCTTCTTGGAAACGAACCTGTTCAATTCGGGTCTGCGCCCTGCGGTGAATGCCGGTATTTCGGTGAGCCGGGTCGGTGGCTCTGCCCAGACGAAGATCATCAAGAAGCTTGGTTCGTCGGTTCGCCTCGACTTGGCCCAGTATCGGGAACTGGCGGCGTTCACACAATTTGCTTCGGACCTCGATGAGGCCACCTTCCGGCAGATCGAACGGGGCAAGCGGGTTACCGAGCTCATGAAGCAAGATCAGTTTGCCCCGTTGAGCGTTGCCCTCATGGCAGCGTCTCTGTACGCGGCGAACAAGGGCCACTTGGATTCGATCGACGTGAAGAAGGTGACCCACTTTGAGAAGGAACTTCACGCCTACCTCCTCCGGGAGCACACCGACCTGCTGGACAAGATCAATGCCAAGGGTGAGTACACCGACGAGATTCAGGCCTCCCTCGAAGCCGCGGTGAAGCAGTTTAAGAGCCTGGGGACTTGGTAAGCAACGATGGCCGGCAAGAAGGAAATCCGTAGCAAGATTCTCAGCGTGAAGAACACGCAGAAGATCACCCGGGCGATGGAAATGGTGGCGGCGAGCAAGATGCGCCGGACCCAGGACCGGTTGCTGGCGGCCCGGCCCTATGCCGCGTCGTTGGAGCGGATCATCTTCCACGTGGCCCAGGCCAGCCCCGAGTACCGCCACCCCTACATGGAAAAGCGGGAAGGGAATCGGGTTGGGATCATCGTCATTGGGACCGACCGTGGGCTCTGTGGTGGTTTGAACATCAACCTCTTTCGCCGGGTCTTCCGCAAGGCGAAGGAGCTTTCGGGGGAGGGCGGTCAGGTCCACTGGGGCCTCCTGGGCAAGAAGGCCGCCAACTTTTACTCCAGTGTGGGGGCCGACGTGGTCGCCAAAGTGGAAGGCTTGGGCGAGGTGCCGAGCTTGAAGCAGGTCCGGGGCGTGGNGCTGGCCATGACCCAGCTGTACAAGGACGGCAAGCTCGACAGCATCTGGGTTGCCTCGAACAAGTTCATCAACACCTTGGTCCAACAACCCCGGTTGGAGCGGTTGATTCCCATCGCCGACCATGAGGAGTTGGGCCTCGAACAAGGGAAGCTGGCCCCGGTGGAGGGCAAGCTGAACCGCCAAGGCTCGTGGGACTACCTGTACGAACCGGAACCCAAAGAGGTTCTCGACGCGTTGCTGGAACGGTACGTGGAGGCCTTGGTGTTCCATGCCCTGATCGAAAACGGGGCTTCGGAAATGGCGGCCAAAATGGTGGCCATGAAGAACGCTTCGGAAAATGCCGGCCGCATCATCAAAGATCTGCAGATCGCCTACAACAAGGCCCGTCAAGCGGCCATCACCCAAGAAATTGCCGAAATCGTCGCCGGCGCAGCGGCTGTGTAAGAAGGAATCGAGTATGCAAAACGGAAAGATTGTCCAAATCATCGGGGCCGTGGTCGACATCGAGTTTGACCGGGACGCCATCCCTCGGGTGTTCGACGCCGTCATCGTCGAGTCCAACGGCCTTGTGCTCGAAGTTCAGCAGCAGCTGGGCGACGGTGTGGTTCGGTCCATTGCCATGGGGAGCACCGACGGGCTTAGCCGGGGTCTGGTGGTGAAGGGGACTGGCGCGCCGATTTCGGTGCCCGTGGGTCCCGAGACCCTGGGACGGATCATGAACGTCCTGGGGCAGCCCATCGACGAACGGGGCCCGGTGGAAGCCAAGGCCCATTGGCCCATCCATAGGCCCGCGCCCTCCTACGAGGACCAGGCCGGTGGGCAGGCCCTGTTGGAAACGGGGATCAAGGTGATCGACCTGATGTGCCCCTTTGCCAAGGGCGGAAAGATCGGCCTGTTCGGTGGGGCCGGGGTCGGAAAGACCGTGAACATGCTCGAGCTGATCAACAACATTGCGAAGGCCCACTCTGGGTTGTCGGTGTTCGCCGGCGTCGGCGAACGGACCCGGGAAGGCAACGACTTCTACCACGAAATGTCCGACTCGAACGTCATCGACCTCAAGGACCTCTCCAAATCGAAGGTCGCCATGGTCTACGGCCAGATGAACGANCCCCCGGGAAACCGCCTGCGGGTCGCCCTGACCGGTTTGACCATTGCCGAGTCCTTCCGGGACGAGGGGCGCGACGTGATGTTGTTCATCGACAACATCTACCGCTATACCCTAGCCGGTACCGAAGTGTCGGCTCTCCTCGGGCGTATGCCGTCGGCGGTCGGTTACCAGCCGACCCTCGCCGAGGAAATGGGCTTGCTGCAGGAACGCATCACGTCGACCCGGGTGGGTTCGATCACGTCGATCCAGGCCGTGTACGTCCCCGCCGACGACTTGACGGACCCGTCGCCCGCCACGACGTTCGCCCACCTCGACGCCACGGTCACCCTGAGCCGGGCCATTGCCGAAAAGGGTATTTACCCCGCCATTGACCCCCTCGACTCCACGAGCCGCCAGCTTGACCCCCACATCGTTGGGTACGAACACTACAACATCGCCCGGAAGGTCCAGGAGATCCTGCAACGCTACAAGGAACTCCGGGACATCATTGCCATCCTCGGGATGGACGAACTATCCGAAGACGACAAGTTGCTCGTGGGTCGGGCCCGACGGATCGAGCGCTTCTTGAGTCAGCCCTTCCACGTCGCCGAGGNCTTCAACGGCGTTCCTGGGCAGCTGGTTCCCTTGGCCGAGACCATCAAGGGATTCAAGGCCATCACCGAAGGAACCTATGACCACCTGCCGGAACAAGCGTTCTACATGGTGGGGACCATCGATCAGGCCGTCGAGAAGGCCAAGACCTTGGTCAAGTAAGGAAGTTGTATGGCGTCGTTTACCGTTGAGATTGTCAGCGCGGAACAGTCGGTGTGGTCGGGACCCGCAGAATTTGTGGTGGTCCCGGGGTCCCAGGGGGAGTTGGGGATCCAACGCGGCCACTCCCCTCTGTTGACCTACTTGAAGCCAGGGAACGTCGCCGTGAAGGTATCCGGTCAGGAGACCCAGCACTTTTACGTGAGCGGTGGCGTGGTCGAAGTTCAACCCACCGGCGTGATTGTGCTGGCCGACGCGTCGGTCCGGGCCCAGGACCTGGACGAAGCGGCCGTCCTCCAAGCCAAGGCTGAAGCCGAAGAGATGCTCCGCAACAAGCAAGATAAGCTTAACTATTCCGAAATCGAGCTTCGGTTGAGCCAAGAGATCAGCAAGCTTCAATCCATCGAGAAGTACCGCGCCGGACGCCGATGACCATTTCGTCGATCTTTCGGCTCGAAGGCATTGTGCCCCAGTTGCTGTCTCGAACGAAGGACGATCTCTTTAAAGAACTGGTCCGGTACCTGGGGCCCCTGTGCCCCACAGTGGGCCGGGACGCTCTGCTCCAGGGCCTTACCGAGAGAGAACGGCAAATGACCACGGGCATAGCCCGGAACATAGCGCTTCCCCACACCCACGTGCCGGGCCTCGGGAAAACCATCGGGGTCCTCGGGGTCAGCACCCAGGGGATCGAGTACCAGTCTTTGGATGGGGAGCCCGTCCACCTCGTGTTTTGTCTGGTCGGCGACGACGCCGAGCCCGATGCCCATATCAAGGTGCTCCGAAGCCTGGCCCTTTTGCTGACCAACCCGGAGTTTTACCCCTCGATGATGAAGGCCAAAGGCCCCCGGGACATCGCCACCACCCTGGAACAGTTCGAGGCCTTGGCCACCAGGGCCTTTTCCTAACCGCGGTTCGGGGCTGGCCCCATTGGCTGAACCCTCGGGTTTGGGCTAAAATTGCCCATGCTCGACATCACCTTTCTTCGCGAACACCTCGATGAGGTGGAACTCAATATCCGCAACCGACACATGAAGGCCGATCCCCGGGCGGCCTTGGCCTTGGCCGACCGGCGGTCTCAGGCGATCCAAAAGCTGGAGGGCTTGCGGGCCAGTCGGAACGAGAACGCCGGGAAAATGAAGGGCAAGCTTGAGCCCGAGGTCCGGCAAGGGCTGATCGACGAGGGCAAACAGATCAAGGACGGGATCGCCGCCGCCGAGGCCGACCTGGAAGGGATCGAGAAGGCCCTCAAGGTCGAACTGATGAAGATTCCCAACATGGCCCACCCCCAGGCGCCCGTCGGGAAGCTCGACACAGACAATCCCGAAATCAAGAGGGTGGGGACCCCAACCAAGTTTGCCTTTGCCCCCAAGGACCACGTGCAGCTGGGCGAAAGCCTGGACATCATCGACTTCGAGGCCGGAACCAAGGTGGCGGGGACCAAGTTCTACTTTCTGAAGAACGAAGGGGTGTTTTTGGAACTGGCCCTGACCCGGTACGTGATGGACCTTCTGGTCAAGAAGGGCTTCACGCCGTTCATTACCCCGGATATCGCCAAGGAAGAGATCTTGGAAGGGATTGGCTTCAATCCCCGGGGGGAAGAGTCGAACATTTACCCCCTCGAAGGCACCGGCACGTGCCTAGTGGGGACCGCCGAGATTACCCTCGGCGGCTACTACGCCGACCAGATCGTGGATGTGTCGGGGGGCCCCATTCGGATGGCAGGGCTGAGCCATTGCTTCCGGCGCGAGGCGGGGGCCGCGGGGCAATTCAGCAAGGGACTGTATCGGGTTCACCAGTTCACCAAGGTGGAGATGTTCGTGTACTGCCGCCCCGACCAGAGCGACGCCCTCCACGAGGAACTGAGAGGGATCGAGGAAGAGATTTTTGCGGGCCTGGAGATCCCCTTCCGGGTGGTCGACACCTGCACCGGTGACCTGGGGGCTCCTGCGTACCGCAAGTACGACCTGGAGGCCTGGATGCCGGGCCGGGGGGATGGGGAGTGGGGCGAGGTGACGTCGACGTCGAACTGCACCGACTTTCAAGCCCGGCGGCTGGGCATTCGGTACAAGGATGAAAACGGCAAGAATCGACCGGTCCACATGCTCAACGGGACGGCCATGGCGATCAGCCGGGGGATCATCGCCGTCTTGGAAAACTTCCAGCAGGCCGATGGGTCGGTGCGGATTCCGAAGAACCTGGTTCCCTACACCGGCTTTGACGTCATCAAGCCCAGGAAGTAGGGCCCCCATGTTCGTCATCGCCGAAATCGGGACCGGGCACCTGGGCGATCGGGTCAAGGCCCAAGAGTTGATCCGGGCGGCCGCCGAGGCCGGGGCCCATTGCGCCAAGTTCCAAGTGGTCTTCGCCGATGAGATCATCCACCCCCTGACCGGAGAGCTCGACCTTCCCGGGGGCCGAGTCCGGCTCTACGACCGCTTCAAGGCCGTGGAGCAAGACGCCGAGTTCTACCAGTTCTGCCGGCAGGAAACCGAGGCCGCGGGGCTCACGTTCCTGGCCTCGCCCTTTGGTCTGCGGTCTGCCCAGATCCTCCATGACATCGGGAGCCGTTGGTACAAGGTGGCCTCCCCGGAGCTCAACCATTTCCCTCTCCTCGAACGCCTACGGTCCTTTGGCCAGCCCGTGGTGCTGTCGTCGGGGGTCAGTCGCCTCGAGGACATTGAGCGGGCCGTCGAATGGTTCGAAGGCGTCGAGACCACCCTGCTTCACTGCATCACGGCGTACCCTGCACCCCCCGAGGAGTACAATTTGCGGGTCCTTCGGCCCCTGTCGGTGTTGTTTGGTTGTGCGGTCGGGGTGTCGGACCACTCCCTGGACCCCGAACTCATCCCCGTCATCGGTCGGGTCGCCGGGGCCACCATGGTCGAAAAGCACTTCTGCCTCAGTCGCCAGGATCCCGGCCTCGATGACCCGATTGCTCTGGATCCCGGGATGTTCCGGCAGATGTGCGAGGCCCTGGCCGCCTTGGAAGCCGAGCCCGAAGGGACGTGGGACAACCTCGTACGGCACCGCTACGGGGATGAACGGGTCGAAGCCGTGTTGGGCTCGGGCCGCAAGGTGTTGGCTCCCTCGGAACGTCAGAATTACGAGCGCACGAACCGAAGCCTTCACGTGACCCGGGCTCTGCCCGCCGGCCACGCCCTGGGTACCGACGATGTGGCCATCCTGAGGACAGAAAAGATCTTGCGCCCCGGGCTGTCCCCGGTCTGGTGGTCCACCGTCCTGGGGCGCNCCCTGAAGCGGCCGGTGGCCGCCGGGGAGGGGCTCGTCTGGGNTGATCTGCTGGAAGACCGCGACCCCGGGTCACTTCCCCGTTAGCAGAACTCCTGGCACCTGCGGCACGGTCTGACCGAAGGTGGCGTCCCCTCCGAGGCCCCAAAACACGTACTGGAAGAAGGCGGCTTGGTACTGGCGAAGGGCCCCATGGTTCCCGGCGTCGGCCTGGGTCTTCAGACCCACGAAGAACAAGGTCGGCTTCAAGTAAGCGGCATCCGAAAGGTCGGCCCGCTCTAACCGAGGAAGGCTGAGGAACCATTGCCCGGACCGGGCCGCCGGTGGGGTACCGGCCAGAATCCACAGTTCAGGCCCGGCGTTCACGTGGCCCGCCGGGGGTCGGCCTCCGGCGTGCAGCACTCCCCGAAGGCCCAAGGTCCGCTGGGCCTCGGGGTCCAGAGGGGTCCCGTAGCCCCACACCCACAGGCCTTGGCGATTCCAATCCACGCTCGAGAACAGAAGGTCTCCGGGCTCGCTATCGAGTTGGCGGAGGGCCTGCTGTCCGGGGGCCAGCCATCGGTAGTCTGCCGGCGAAGCGGCCTTGCCCCAGGTAAAGTCGGGCTCCACCCAGAGAGTCGGCTGGGAAAACGGTTGCAGCACATCGGCCCAGGCCGCCGCCCACGAAAAGGCCGGCGCAGGTTTCGGCGCTTCGGGAAGTTCCAGGCTGGCCACCACGAGAAAGCCGCGACTCGCCAGGTCTTCCCACAAGTATCCGAAATCCCCGGGGTCCTGGCCCCGGGGCAGAGCCACGTAGATCACGGGATACCGGGTCTTGGGGGAGGAGAGCTTGCCGCCCCGGATCAGCGACGAGGGGAGGNGCTCCAGGTGCGACGACCAAAACACCGGGGGCCCCCCGGAGGTCCGCAGATTTTGCCACACGACGGGGTCCGAGGTAGGCCGGGGTTGGGTTCGGGAATCCCCCGAGGCGGGGTACCACATCCGGAGTTCCAACCCAGGTTCGGCGAGGGTGGGGGGAAAACGAACGACCCGGTAGCCGGGGGTGATGCCCCCGGTGAGCTCCACGGTAGGCAAGGGGAAGGCCACCGCAAGCCCGACGCACCCGACGGCGGTCAAAAAGGCTACCGAGGCGACCAACGACCGACCGAATCCTGCCACCCCGGTCCAAAAACCCGGCAGGGGAATTTGGCCCCGGAGTCGCTTAAAGGTCGGGAACAGGATCAAGAGGTCCAGGAGGAGCAAGACCGTGGGGGGCAAGGTTTGCCACCGGAGTCCCTCGGCGGCGAGGTTCCAGACCAGGGCCATCCCGGCCAAAAAGACGAGATAATTGGCCGCAAAGGCCCGACGGTGCCGGGGAACGAGGAGAAAGGCGTGGTAAAGCGTCAGCAACACCAAGAAGGCCAATTCGGCGTATCGCATTGCAGTTCACTTTACTGGACGAGGGCCCATTCTGCAAGCTAAGATAAAGTTATGCCCTTCCGGGATTCCCAAGCCGTCCTCCAGAAGCTAGGCGAAACCGCCCTCAAGGTGGACACATATTTCCTCCAGCGCACAGGCTTTGTGGCCAACCAGACCGTCTTGAAGCTCGGGGAATACAACGTTCACTGCGTTCCTGCCACCATTGGGGTCAGTGAGGTTCGCCTTTTGGCCGTTCTGACCCCGGCGGAGATCAACCTGTTCTTGAAGTTCAAGGGGGGCACCCAAATCCTCATCCTGGCCTTCGACGACCCCGAGAGCCATGGGATCGCCCGGTTCCACCTGCGGGTCGCCCTGGTGGACGTGGTCCCGGTGGCCGACCGCAAGAATGTTTGTTTTGTTCTCGCCAAACCGAAGGCGTTGCCCGGGGAGTTCGTCCTGTTCCTTGGCGACTTCCTCGAGGCCTTCGAGGCGCGCAAGGAAGCCTGGGAGGCCCGGAGCCAGGAATTGTTGCCTGTGGACCCCGGGGCCAAGGCACCTCTGGCATCGGCCGCTGTGGTCATGGCCGGGGACCAGCAAGCCCGGGTGACTGTTGGGTCTTTCCATACGAAGCGGGTGGTGCTAACCTGGGAGTCCGGTCCTCCCTGGGCCCCGGCCACCGCCGGGACCCTGAAGGTGGTGGTCCGAGGACACCCCCTGGTCCTGGAGGGAACCTTGGATACCGACGGGGCCTTTCTGGTGGAGTTCCAGCCCGAGTGGCTGTCCTTCATCGAGGATGTGTTGTTTCAGAAATCCATGAAGGGTCGCGGACCCGGAAGGCCAGCGGAATGAAGATGACGTTCTTGGGGACCGGTACCTCGACCGGAATCCCCATGGTGGGATGCGACTGCTCTGTGTGCCAATCCTCGGACCCCAGAAATCACCGACGCCGGGCTTCGGTGCTTTGGGAGGCCGAGGGACGGCGGTGGCTGGTGGACGCGGGCCCTGATTTTCGCACCCAGGCATTGGGGGTGGGCTTGGACTTGCTCGAGGCCGTTTTGATCACCCATGCCCATGCGGACCACGTCCTGGGCCTCGATGATCTGAGGCCCCTGTCCTGGCGGCGTCCGATCCCCGTGTGGGCCGACGCTCCGACCACGGCGACGATTCGCCGGGCCTTTCCCTATTTTTTTACCCCGGGGGACGGCAAGACATCCCGGCCCCGGCTCGATTTTCGCCCTCTAGAGGCGGGGGAGAGGGTCGACGTCGAGGGGCTCTCCGTCCTCCCCTTGGCCCTTCACCACGGCGACCTATCGATCCTGGGCTTTCGGGTGGGGACGATGGCCTACCTGACCGATTGCAATGGTTTGCCACCGGCCACCCGGGAGGCCCTCGACGGCCTCGATGTCCTGGTCCTCGATGCCCTTCGGTACAAGCCCCATCCGACGCATTTCAGCCTCGACGAAGCGGTGGCGGTGGCCCGGGACATCGGGGCAAAGCGGACGTTCTTCACCCACTTCAGCCACGACGTGGACCACGAGACCTGGGCCCGGACCCTTCCTGGGGGGATGGCCCCGGCCTACGACGGCCTCGTGGTCGAGTTCTAAAAGGGGCCCCGGGCAGGCTAACGGCCCGGGGCCCCGGGGCTCAGTGACTCAGTCTCCACAGCAGATGGTCAAAACCCCACTGACAACTGAAGGTCAAAACGACGCAGGCCAACCCCAGGATCAGCCAGTTCCGAAGATGATTCAGCACCATACTCCTCCTTTGTTCGGGCGAAACGTTCCTAGGCGTAGGCTAGGGTCACGGGCTTGGTGTTCTCCTCGAACTCCCGGATGGAAAGCCGTTGATGCAACCCGGTCCCCGAAGGCCAGCGGCCTGCCCAGGGGTCGTTGATGATGAAGGCCTCTTCGTCGGGAGCGTAGGCCACCACGGAGACGAAGTGTCCAGGATCTACCAGGCACACCTGCAAGGCTTGCCCCCGGTCGAGGAAGTCCATGGCTTGGCGGACGGTGACCCTTCCTTCGAACGTGCACCGGGGCATACCGAACACCTTCTTGATGGCCCAGGGGTACCACTGCGCCNCCTCGTTCCCCGCCACCGTCCCAGGGTCGAGGTCCGGCCAGGCCTTCCGAAGACTGGAGAAGTTCCGGGAATCGTGGAAGAAGTCGGACAGCACCTCCTCGGGCTGGGGCCGATACTCCCCCGGAGCGAGGATACCCAGGGGGGCGCCGAGGACGGACAAGCAGTTCACCGCCGCCGTGGGGCCGCAGGTTTCCAGCCAGCCCCGACCCGTCGACCGCACCCTCAGCAGGTGTTCCGTGGGGTTGTTGTCCTGGATATGGTAGCACTCGGGGTTGTCCCAAAACGGGGGTCCGTAAGGTGCGGTCATGACGCCCCCAAGTCTTTGGCGTTCGCCCTGTTCCCCAGCCGCAGCCCCTCGTCGGTCCCCTTCAGGATGCCCCGGCCTAAAAACTGAGACTCGTTCTGAAGACGAGTCTGATCGATGAAGTATTTCATCAGCGTTCCTCCGAGGAGTTCTCACGCCGCCAGGGGCGCCACTACTTGCCCGGGGCTCGTTTTCTCATGGGAAACTAACAAGGAAGCTTCAGAGCGCCGGCTAAGTCCCTGATAGCCCGTCATTGACCCCGGGGCCACCATCGATACCAGCGGTGAGTTGACACTGGTCTAGACAGCTCAGAAAGGAGTGAATAGTCTTAGGGAGTCAATCTGGTTGAAGGCCTCTCGACCGGGGACAAGGAGTGCGACCATGAAAAAGCTTTTCGTGTGCCTGGTGGCCATGGCCATGGCCCAGAGTGTGTTTGCCTATTCGCCCGAGCAGATCCAGGAGCAAATTACGATTGCCAACGACACCAAGACGGTTCAGAGTTTCTACGTCGGCGGTGTGTGTGCGGTGTTCGGTGGCTACGTGCTGGCGCTTGCCGGGGCGGCCCAGGGCAACACGGGGTCGGCCGCCGCTTTCGAAGTGCTCGGCTTTCTGAGCCTGGGGGCCGGTAGCATCATTACATTTGTGACCCAGGGTGACCTGTACGACTTGATGAGGAGACAGACCCAACTCGACCAGCAGCTTGCCCTGTCGAAAGTCGCTTCTAACTGAGCGAGGCCCCGGAGGCTCCGGGGTCTCCCGCTACGGAAGACCCCGGGCGCTTTGAGGAAGCTTACTTGCGCTTCAGGTACTTCACGCTGTCCAAGGCCACAGCCGCAATCAGGATGAGTCCCTTGAAGACGAACTGCAGGTTGGTGTCGATGCCGAGGAAGGTGAGACAATAGGTCAAGCTGGTGAAGATGATGACGCCGATGACGGCGCCGCCAATTTTACCGATGCCCCCGTTGAACGAAATACCGCCCACCACACAGGCCGCGATGGCGTCGAGTTCGTAGCCCTGGCCGGTTCCGGCGCTGGCGTTTGCCTTGAAGGCCTCGAAGAAGGCCCCGAAGCCGTAAAACACACCGGCCATGATGAACACGCCCATGGTCACCCAGAAGACGCTGATACCGCTGACGCTCGCGGCCTCGGCGTTACCACCGACGGCGTACATGTACTTGCCGAACGTCGTCTTGTTCCAGATGAACCAAGCGACGAGGATGACGATGATGGCCGGGATGATGAGCTTGGGCAGCGTCAGCAAGTCACCGTTGAACATCCCCAAGGTCCAACGACCACCGAGCATGTCTTTGATTTGAGGATCAATGGAACCCACGGGAGTTCCGCTGGTCCCGAAGAACAGAAGGCCGTAGATGATCAGCTGGGTGGCGAGGGTCGAAATGAAGGGGTGAATCTTGAGCTTGGCCGAGAAGANCCCCGCGAAGGCACTGAAGACCACGCAGAAGAACACCGACAGACCCAGGGCCAGGCCCAACCGACCAAAGAGCGGCAACGAGGAGAAGTCCCAGGCCCCCAGACCGAAGAAGGTGACGATGTTGCTACCGGGGNGAAGGATCAGACCGGTAATCACGGCACCCATGGCCACCATGCGACCGACGCTCAGGTCCGTACCGGCGAGCAAAATGAGCCCTGCGACACCCAGGGCGTAGAACATACGCACCGATGATTGTTCGAGGATGGTGAAGATGTTGGGGAAGGTGAGCAGGTTGCCGTTCCCGAGGAGCGGGGCCAGAATGATACAAACGACGAAAAAGATCAGAATCGCCAGGTAGAGGCCGTTGTCGAGCAGGAACTTCGCCAGGTCAAACTTGAAGATGTAGTCTCGAATCCCCAGAGAAAAGTTTTCGGCGAACTTGGTCACGCCGTTGCGAAGGCTTCGGTTCTTTTGCACGTGGTCCACGTAGGCCTGAACCTTGGCTTCCTTGGACTTGTTGATCCCCGAGGTGAATTTGCTCTTGGCGTCGAACAAGGCCGACTTGAGCTCGTAGTCGTTGATCCGAAGGTCCTCTTGGCGAGCCGTTCGATCGGCTTCGCTGTTCTTGCCTTGAAAGCTGGACAGGATGGCCTGGCGACGGGCGGCGTGCTGGGTCTTGAGGTCCGAAACCTTAGCCTTGTAGGCGGCCTTCAACTCTTTGACGTTCGCCTCTTCGGCCGAAAGAATCCGGGCGATGTTCTCCCGGGCCAGGGCATTGGCATGGGCCACGGCTTCCTTCGACGTGCGAGCCACCTCGGCCCGATTTGCCTTGGCGACCGCCTGGGCGGTCACCAGCTTCTTTTTGGCTTCGGCAATCCGTTCCTTTCTCGCCTGGCCGTCGAGCAGTTTGTTCCGCTTGGCCGCCGCAATCTCCTCCTTGAGAGCCGAGACGCGGTTGACCCCGTCTTGGCGCAAGGTGTTGAGCTTAGCGGCATAGTTTGATAATTTTTCGTCGTCTTCTAGGTAGCTAGTGAGCGCACGATTCATAAAGTCCTCCGGGTCAAATCTTGGCGATGCGTAGTTTGGGGTTACAGATACTTCGCCGAGAGCCTCAAGAGCTCTTCTTGGTTGGTATCCTTGGTGTTGACGATTCCAGCGAGTTTGCGATTGGACATCACCGCAATGCGGTTGGTGATCCCCAAGATCTCGGGCATTTCGCTCGAAACAACGATGATGGTCTTGCCTTCCTTGGCCATCCGAATGATCAACTGGTAGATTTCATATTTGGCNCCCACGTCGATGCCCCGGGTGGGCTCATCGAGGAGAAAGACTTCGGGTTTGCGTTCCATCCACTTGCCGATGATCACCTTTTGCTGGTTTCCACCGCTCAAGGACGAAATCAATTCTTCGGACGAGACGCACTTCGTCTTCATCTGGGCAATTTCCCGGTCGGCGGCCTCGGTCAACTTGCGGTTCGAGAGCATCCCGAACGACTTGTACTGTTCGAGGTTGGTAATCGTCGTATTGAACTTGATGGTGTCCTTGCCGAACATCCCGTTGAGCTTGCGTTCTTCGGTGACCAGGGCGAAACTGTGCTCGATGGCGTCCCGGCTGTCCTTAAAGTGCAACTTGCGTCCGTTGTACACGATGTGGCCCGAGGCAATGGTCCGAATGCCAAACAAAGACTCGAGCAGTTCGCTGCGGCCGGCGCCCACAAGGCCATACAGGCCAAAGATTTCGCCCCTTTTCACTTGAAAGGAGATGTCTTCGAGGGCGGGGGCGTACTTGGTGGTGAGGTTCTTGACCTCGAGGCAGGGCTCTCCTGGGACGTTGTCCACGTCGGGGAACCGCTTTTCGAGACTACGACCGACCATGGCGGAAATGAGGTCGTTCATGCCCGTGTCGTGGACGTTCTTGGTCATGATCATCTTCCCGTCCCGGAGTACGGCGACTTCATCGCAAATTTGGAAGATTTCGTCCATTTTGTGGGAAATATAGATGAACGAGACACCCTGGTCCCTGAGGTTATTGATGATGGAATAGAGCTTCTTCACCTCGTTCTCTGTGAGGGAGGAGGTAGGCTCGTCGAGGACGATGATCTTGGCATCGTAGGAAACCGCCTTGGCGATCTCCACCATTTGCCGCTGGGAAACCGACATAGACCGCATGATGGTCTGGGGGTTCACGTTGATCTTGAGAGAATCAAAAAGCCGGATGCTATCTTTGAGCATCTTGGCCTCGTCGATGACGCCAAACCTCTTGGGATACCGACCCAGGTAGAGGTTATCGACCACCGATCGGTCGAGGCATTGGTTGAGTTCCTGGTGAACCATGGCGACACCGTTTTCGAGGGCCTCCTTGGGGTTCTTGAACTCCACGGGTCGGTTGAAGAGCAGAACCTGCCCTTCATCTTTCCCGTAGATCCCAAACAGGCACTTCATCATGGTTGATTTACCGGCACCGTTCTCGCCCATCAGTCCCAACACGCTTCCCTTTTTCACATCGAGGGTAATGCCGTCGAGGACCTTGTTCTTCGAAAATGCCTTTGATAAATCTCGTATTTGCAGGGCGATGTTATCCACGAAAGACTCCACTGATGTATCTAAGAAATCAAAAAAGACCACAACCGTCGGAGACGGTCATGGTCTTTTCGGCTGGACCGAGATTGAATGAACTAGCGCGATCCGAGGGCTAGTACTTCAACTTGTCGGTGTAGTCTTGACCCGAGTTGGTCTTCACCATGTTCACAGCAAACGCATCGTAGTTGCCCAAGTTGGTGAACTTGTCGAGGCAGCTCGATTCGTTCTGACCGTCACCCTGGACAATGGTCAACTTGATGTTCAGCAAGGGAGCATAGTACTTCAAAGCGGGCAGGTAGGACGACGACAGGAAGTTGTCGGCCGAGTTGTAGATGGTCAGCAAGACCTTCTTTTCGGCGGCATTGGTTTGCTTCACCCCGGGGTCCCGGGTTCCGGCCTTGTAGGACTCCCAGTTCGACTTGTTGACCGCCGAGTTCTGGGCCAGGACGGCCTTCACATCGGCCTTGTATTCCAGACCGGTGGAAATCTTGTTGCCGTACTGGTCGGCGACGGAGATCCCCTTGGTGTAGACGTCGGCAGCGGTCAGCCCGTCGAGCAGGTTCCGGAGAACTTGCAGGGNGGCGGTGGCCTGGGCGTCCACGTTCTGGGAAACCGTACCGGTCAGCTTGCCGGTGCCGATGGCTTCGATGGCATCAGCGTTGGCATCGTACCCGAAGATGGGGACGCCTGCGGGGTAGTTCGAGGCTTGCAGACAACCCATGGCCATCCCGTCGTTGTTCGAAATCACCATATCGATCTGCTTGTTGAACTTGGTCGCCCAACCGCCCATGGCCTCGGTGGCCGCGTTGGCGTTCCAGGTGGAACCGTCGGCACCCGTCATGGGCTTGCCTTCGAGTTCGACGACCTTAAAGGTCTTTCCACCCACGACCGCCGAGCCCACCTTGGTCTTGCCGGGGTCGGTCGAACCGTCCCAGGTTCCCAGGGCCTTCCGAATTCCTTCGGTCCGGGCCTTCGAGTCGTTGTGGCCGACGTCGCCGATACACAACACGTAACCGATGGTGCCGTCGCCGTTCCGGTCGAGGGTGGCGGGGTTCGCCGTGGCCAGGTAATCGGTAATCAACTTGCCCTGGACGGCGCCGCCGCCCGCAGAGTCAAAGCCAATATAGTAGGTCTGGTCGTTCCACTTCATCGAAGCCATGTCGATGGCACCCGTGGTCGGGTCCGACGGCTGTCGATTGAAGAAAATCAGCGGCTTGTCTTTGTTGGCGACGACGGCTTTGGTCGAGCCGGCGCAGCCCACCAGGCTAGCCACCATAGCTACGATGAAAACTGCCTTGGTCAGTTTTTTCAAGGGATACCTCCATTGCGACCCCGGGGAACTCTTCTCCCACATTAAGGATTCGCATTGTAATTTTATACTTCCGAGGGCGCCCTGTCCATGGGTCTTCTTGCCTTCCGTGGCCAGGAGGGGGCTTCTGGTCACGCTGATCAATTTCTAACACGGGGATGGTAGACCCTTCAGGGTCCCCTGAAGAACCCATCCCGTGGAGGCGTTCCGTGAAGTCGATCTCTCAGAAAATTATCCTTTTGTCCGTGGGGGTGACCCTCCTGGTGGGCATAGGAGCGGCCCTCACTTCGGCGTTCTTCCTGGTCCAGACGTCCCAGACCGACCTTCAGCTGGTGAGCCAGGCGATGACCGATGGGTACGACCGGTCCATCAAGGATGCCACGTTGGTGGCCTACTCCATGCTCGAAGGGGTGGTCAAGGAGCGGGACGCCGGGGTGTTGACCGACGCCCAGGCCCGGAAGGNGGGTGCCGACCTGCTCCGGGGTCTGAGCTACGGGAAAAATACCTACTTTTGGGCCGACACCTACGAGGGGATGAACGTCGTCCACATCGACAAGAAGAGCGAAGGGACCAACCGGTGGAACCTTCAAGATGCCCACGGCAAGTACCTAGTCCGGGAGTTCAACGCCCAAGGGCGCCAGGAAGGGGGCGGGTTCATGGACTACGCGTTTCCCCGCCCCGGGCAGAAGGAACCCTCCCCCAAGCGAGGCTTTGGCCTGGCGTTCCCCCCGTTCGGCTGGGTGCTAGGCACCGGAAACTACATCGACGACATCCAGGCGACCATCCAAGGGTACCGAAATCAATCCACCCAGGGCATGGTGGTCAACCTGGTGATCCTCCTGGCGGTCCTGATGGTGGGCATCGCCGTGGCGGGGTTCCTATCGATGCTCATGGGAAGGCGGATTGGTCGCCCCTTGAAAGAGGTGAACCTCGCCATTGAGCAGCTCTCGGCCCGGGATGCCGATCTCACGGTCACCCTGCCGGTGCGGACCGACGACGAAGTGGGCCGCCTGGCCCAAGGGTTCAATACCTTTGTGGGGAGTCTGAAAGAAATCCTACTCACCATCCGGGGGTCGATGCAAACCTTGGCGACCAACGGGTCGGCCTTGTCGTTGCACGCGACCGAGACCGCTTCGGCCACCCACCAAATCACCGCCAACATCCAGGGCGTGGGCACCATGATCTCGACCCAGGGGGCCAGCATCTCGGAGACTTCGGCGACGGTGGAAGAAATTGGCAAGACGTTCCAAAGCTTCCACCGGATCATCGAGACCCAGGCCCAGGAAGTCCATCAGTCCTCGGAGTCCTTGAACACCATGGTGGGCCAGATCGAGGCCCTGTTGTCGTCGGTGGAACAGGCCCGAAGCCAGTTTGACCGGTTGCAACAAGACTCCCTGTCGGGGACCCAGCAGATGGTGGCCGTGAACGCCTCGGTGGCCAAGATCGTCCAACAGTCCGAAAACTTGCAAGAAACGAACAAGGCCATCTCGGCGGTGGCCAGTCAGACCAACCTCTTGGCCATGAACGCGGCCATCGAAGCGGCCCACGCCGGTCAAGCCGGCCTGGGGTTCCGGGTCGTCGCCGATGAAGTGCGCAAACTCGCCGAGACGGCTTCCCACCAAGCCAACTCCTCGAAGCTTGTTTTGAAGGACATCCTGAAAGTGATCGACGAGGTTCGCCTGGCGTCGGACCGGGCGGGGAAGGTCTTCGAGGCCATCTCCCAGCAGGTGCCGGAGGNGGTCCGGTTGCAGTCCCACCTGCAAGAGGTCTTGGGGGTCCAGGTCCTGGAGAACCGCAAGGTGTTGGAAATGTTCCAACAGATCGAACGGCTGTCCGTTGAGATCCGGGGCGGTAGCAGTGAAATGGAACAAGGAACCCAGACCATCCTCGAGGAGATGAATCGTCTGGTGCAGGTGAGTCAGGAGGTCCAGGGAAGCATGGACGAAATCGGAGAAGGAACCCGGGAAATCAACACGGCCGTCCACTCGATCTCGAACCTGACCCAGGACACCAAGGCGGCCATCGACCACGTGGATCGCCTGACCAGCAAGTTTCAGTTGTGACACCGGGGGGCCTGGGGCCCCAATTCCTCCTTGCGTTCGGGCTCCCGGCCACCGAGACTTAGCGGTGCGACCCGAGTGAATCTGCATTACTCCGCATTGTTCTCCCCTGCCGTCGAAGGTTCGGTTTCCTTCGCCGGTCGATTTCCTAGGGCCAAAGGTTCGGGCTCCTCGAGGAGGAGCCATCTTCCTTCGTATCCATTGTCTCAGGAGGGCGATGATATGGCACTAGTGAAAAAGCCCGTGGGGAAAACCCCAGGGGGCGCCCCGTTGACCGCCCCCGAGGGCAAGTCTTCGGCCTTGGTGGCCCGGGAGGCCGAGGCCCAGCGCCGGAAGGCCCGGACCCTGGCCAAACAACAACAGGCCGCCGAACGAATCGCCACGGCCACCGGTCAGTTGGCCTCGGGGATCACCGAGGCGGCATCGGCCGCCGAGGAACTGAAGCGAGCCTCGGAGCAGATCGCCGGCGGCGCCGAAGAGGCTTCGGGGGCGGCTCAGGAATCCCTGGCGGCCCTGCAGCAGGTGACGGTATCGATCACCCGCCAACTTCAGAACGCCGAAGCGAGTCAAACCAAGGCCGAATCCTCCCAGACGCTGATCGCTCGGACCGGAGCCGATATCTCGGGCCTGGTGGGCAACGTCGTGGTCGCCGCCCAACGGCAGGCAGCATCGGTCACCATGGTGACCGAGCTCGAAAAGCAAGCGGCCAACATCGGCGACATTGTGAAAGCCGTCGCCCGGATCGCCGATCAAACCAACCTCTTGGCATTGAACGCGGCCATCGAGGCCGCCCGGGCCGGGAAGCACGGCAAGGGCTTTGCCGTGGTGGCCGACGAGGTTCGCACCCTGGCTGAGACCTCCGAAAAGAGTGCCAAGCAGATCCAGGAACTCGTGGCTCAGATCCAACAGGACGTGAAGAGCATCGCCGACGGGATCAACACTTCGGCCAAGACCATCGAGGAAGAGGTCGAAAAAGGAAAAACGATCACGACCCAGCTGGAATCGATCCGCAACGACACCAGCGAAATCGTGAAAGGGGTCCAAGAGATCGCCGCCGGGGCCCTCCAATCGAACACGGCGGCCCAACAGGCCCTGAAGGGAGCCCAGGACATCGCCTCGGCGGCGGAGGAGCAATCCTCGGCTGCCGAGGAATCGTCGAAGACCGTGGCCGAGCAAGCCGAAGCCCTGGCCGAATGCGAACAGGCGGCCCAAAGCCTCTCGGACCTGGCCGACGACCTCAAGAACTCCACCGACGTGGCCAAGAGTGCCGAGCAAGTGGCGTCGGCCGCCGAAGAACTGTCGTCGGCGGTCCAAGAGATCAACCGGTCGGGGACCCAGATCATGGCGGCCGTCGAGCAGATCCGGAAGGGGGCCGAGGTGCAATCGGCGGCCACCGAAGAATCGGCGGCGGCGATCAGCCAGATCGAAAAGGGCGTCGACGTGGCCCAGAAGCGGGCGACCATCAGCTCAGAGAAAGTGGTGGCCATCAAGTCGCTCTTGGCGGCGAACAAGGCGGCCGTCGATGCCCTCATCGAAGGGATCACCACGTCGGCCGACGCCTCCCGAACGAGCATCAAGCAGATGAAAGACCTGGAACTGGTCTCCCGGAGGATCGACAAGATTGTCGACGCCATCACGACGGTTTCAATCCAGACCAACATGCTGGCCGTGAACGGTGCCATCGAAGCGGCCCGGGCCGGGGAGTTCGGCAAGGGCTTCGTGGTGGTGGCCACCGACATCCGCAACCTGGCCCACGACTCGTCCGAGAACGCCGACCGGATCAAAGACCTCGTGAAGGGGGTCCAGGATCAGATCGACGTCGTGGGCCGGGACCTCGACGAAATCGTCGCCACCGCCCTCGGGGAAGTCGAGAAAGCCAAGGCCACGACCACGAACCTCGTGACCATCGAGGCCGACTTCTTGGTGGTCGAGAAGGGGACCCAGGAGATTCTGTCGGCCTCCAGCGAAATTGCGGCGGCCATCGCCCAGGTGAAGAAGGGAGTGGAACAGATCTCGACGGCGGCCCAAGAGGCCGACAAGGCTGCCACCGAAGGGGCCAGCGCCGCCAAGCAGCAGTCCCAAGGCGCCGAGGAACTCGCCGCCGCCATCGAGGAAATCGCCTCCCTCGCTGACGAGCTTCAGAGTGCCAGTTAGGGAGGTCGGTCATGAAACCATCGATCCTCGAACCTTCGGATTCGGCGGCCCCCGACGAGGNGGCCGACGAGCAAGCCTCGGACCTTCGGCAGTTTGTCACGTTCTACACCGGTGATGAGGTCTTCGCCGTCGATATGGCCCCGGTCCAGGAGATCATCCGGGCCCCGGACCTCGTCCGGGTGCCCCTGGCCCCGTCGACCCTCAATGGCTTGGCCAACCTCCGGGGGCGAATCTTGCCCATCCTTTCCATGCGCCGCCTGTTTGGCCAGGCCGACCGGGACCAGGACGACTCGACCCGGGTGTTGGTGGTCCAGGTGGGGCAACCACTGGGCTTCGTGGTCGACCGGGTGGCCAGCGTCGTGGGGGTCGATCCCCGACAAATCGAGGGCGTTGGGACCATCGATAGCACCGTCGACACCAACTTGCTCTCGGGGTTGATCAAGGATGTGGCCGGGCACCCTGTGGTCATGGTCCTGGACTTTGCCAAGCTCGTGGAGAGGGAGTATGCCGCCATTGCGTCCCTGGCCCGGATGGCCTCCGCCACCGAGGCGATCGCCCAGAACCACGAAGCCGAAGCCGACGAAGGGTCCGACGAGTTGCAGTTGGTGAGCTTCCAGGTGGCCGGCCAGGAGTACGCCATCACCATCGAGGACGTGCAAGAGATCGTCCAAGTTCCCGAAACCATCGTCCACGTCCCTCGGTCCGAATCCCACGTCCTGGGGGTGATGACCCTTCGAAACCGGCTCCTCCCCCTGGTGAGCCTGCGCAGGCTCTACGGTCTCGAGGCCGAGACCCTCGACGAGAAGAGTCGCCTGGTGGTCCTGACCCTCGGGACGGTCTCGGTGGGGTTGGCCGTGGACGGCGTGAGCGAAGTTCTGAGGGTGCCCAAGGCCAGCGTCGATCCCATGCCCGTCTTGCTCGCCCGGAAGGGCGATTTGGCCGACATCGCCCAGATCTGTCGTTTGGCCCACGGGAAGCGCCTGGTATCGATCATCACGGCCCGGAACCTCTTCGACCACGAAGGGGTTCAAGAAGCGGTGGCCCAGGCGCACCAACTCGAGACCCCGGACGAGGTCGCCAGCGAAACAGAGGAGGAGGCCATGGACGACGACGAACAAGTGGTGGTGTTTCGCCTGGGCAACGAGGAGTTTGGGGTGCCGATTGCCGGGGTGCAAGAGATTGTCCGGGTTCCCGACGAATTGATCCGGGTTCCCAAGGCCCCTTCGTTTGTCGAAGGAGTGATTAACCTTCGGGGCACCGTGCTGCCGGTCCTGGACCTGCGGTCTCGCCTGGGTCTCCCCCGGATCGAGCGCTCGGACCGTCAGCGGATCATGGTGTTCGTGATCGGCGGGGTTCGGACGGGGTTCATCGTGGACCAGGTGGCCGAAGTTCTCAAACTTCCCCAGGCGTCCATCGAAGCAGCTCCCCCTCTGTCCACCGAACAAAGCAAGATCTTGTCCCGGATGGCGAACCTCGAAAAGGAAAAGCGTTTGGTCCAGATCCTCGAGTCGTCGTCCTTGGTAGAAGGAAAGGACCTCGACCAGATGGCTGCGGTCACGAAGGAATTCCATGATCAAGCTGCTCATCGTTGACGACTCGGCCCTGATGCGCCGCCAACTCGTTTCGGTCTTCGAGGACGAGGGAGACTTCGTGGTGAGGGNGGCCCGGAACGGCCACGAGGCGGTGGCCGAGAACCGCGAGTTTCAACCCGACGTCGTCACCCTCGACATCAACATGCCCGAAATGGATGGCCTGTCGGCCCTGTCCCTGATCATGGTGGAACGGCCGGTGGCGGTGGTGATGGTGTCGTCCCTGACCGAGCAGGGAGCCTTGGCCACCTTCGAGGCGTTGAACCTGGGGGCCGTGGATTACGTGGCCAAACCCGGGGGAACCATCTCGCTGTCCCTGGAGGACATCCGTCCCGAATTGGTCCGGAAGGTTCGGGGCGCGGTCCAGGCTCGGGTGAAGGGGAGGGGGAAGGCCCAGGGGTTGGTGCAAAAGCTTCGGGACGAAAAACGGAAGGTCCAAGAGGCTCCTCCCCTCATCCGCCGGGGCGGCCCCCAGGAAGGGCTGGTGGTCATGGGGGTCTCCACCGGGGGGCCCCGGACCTTGGAGGAAATCCTCCCGGCCCTCCCGGCCGACTTTCCGTGGCCGGTCCTGGTGGCCCAACACATGCCGGGGTCGTTCACGAAGTCGTTCGCCGAACGCCTCGATCAGGTGTGCGCCCTGAGGGTGGCTGAGGTGGACCGGCCCCTCCCCGTGGAACCGGGAACCGTGTACCTGGGGAAGGGGAGCGCCGACATGGTCTTGTCCTCCCGGGCGGGGAAGCTGACCGTCTTGCCCAAGCCCGAGAGCCCGGACTTCCTGTGGCACCCGTCGGTGGAGTTGTTGGGACGCTCGGTGTTGGAACACTGCGATCCCGCCCGGGTCCTGGGCGTCATGCTCACGGGGATGGGGAACGACGGGTGTGCCTCGTTCGCCGAAATCAAGCGGCGGGGCGGCCGCACCATCGCTGAATCCGAGGAGTCCGCCGTGGTTTTCGGGATGCCCAAGGAACTGATTGACCTGGGAGGGGCGACCCTCGTGCTCCCGGTGGACAAGATCGTCACCCAGTTGAAGACCTGGGTGGGGAGGGCTTGATGGGGTTTGTGAAGCGCCGGCCTGCCGAGGTTGTGCCCCGGGACGAGCGTCGGAGCCCCCGGACGTTTGTCGATTTGGTGGCGTCCCTCCAAGACCCCAACCCGACGGCCCGGAGGTGGTGCGCCCGGGACCTGGCGGCCTTTCCCGAGGCCACCGAGGCCTTGGTCCAGCGGCTGAAGGTCGAAGAGGTGGTCTCGGTCCGGGAGGNGATCCTCACTTCGTTGATTCACCTGGCCACCCCCGAGGCGTTCCAAAGCCTGATTTCGTGCCTTCGGTCCGGGGACGCGGGAATCCGCAACCAGGCCATCGACGCCATGAAACAGTTTCCCGACCAGACCCTCGTGATGGTCCGGGGCCTGTTGACCGATTCAGACCCCGACGTTCGCATCTTCGCCTTGAACGTCCTCGACGCCCTCCACCACCCCGAACTGGAAACGTGGTTGATCGAGGTTCTCCGGAGGGATCCTCACGTGAACGTGTGTTCGACGGCCTTGGATTTGCTCGCCGAGATCGGTACCGAAGCCTCGGTCGACGCCCTGGAAGCCCTCGGGGAGCGCTACTCCCACGAACCCTACATCCAATTTGCCGTGGGGACAGCCCTGAAGCGGATCCGTGGGAGCTGACATGTTCATGGAAGAGCCCAACCTGTCCGAAGACCCAGCCCCGTCCATCAGCGAAGCGGACTTCCTCAAGTTTCGGGAATATTTCTACCGGAAGACGGGGATCAGTTTCGAGACCACCAAGCGGTACTTCGTCGACAAGCGGCTCCTCGAGAGGATGGCCGCCACCGAATCGGACTCGTTTCGGGCCTACTTCATGTTGCTCAGGTTCCAGGCATCGGGGGAGGAACTGCAGATCCTCACGAATCTTATGACCGTCAACGAAACCTATTTCCTTCGGGAGGAGTACCAGTTTCAAACCTTGGTCGAATCGGTGCTTCCCGAACTGGTCGACACGAAAAAGGACACCTCTCCCATCCGAATTTGGTGCATCCCCTCGTCGTCTGGGGAAGAGCCCTATTCGATCGCGATGTACCTCCTGGAGCGGTGGCCCCCCCTGGCCCTTTACGACGTGGAGATCCTTGCCTCGGACATCGACACGGCCATCCTCCAGAAGGCCCGGATCGGCCGGTACTCGGCCCGGGCGACCCAAAACATCCCCGAGTTGTGGCTTCGCAAGTACTTTCGTCCCGAGGGAGGCGATCAGCAGATCTGCGATGAGCTCCGGGAGGCCGTGGAATTCACCCGGGTGAACCTGACGGAGCCCGAGGACACCCGGTCCTACCGAAACTTCGATATCGTGTTCTGCCGCAACCTTTTGATCTACTTCGATGACCTGTCCCGAAAGGCCGCGGCGGAAACATTCTTCGACGCCTTGCGACCCGGCGGCTTCATCTTCCTCGGCCATTCGGAGTCGATGAGCCGCATCGCCTCCCTGTTCCTGGTCCGTCGGTTCCCCGGGGGGGNGATCTACCAAAAGCCCTGGGAGGTTCGATGAAACGGGTGTTGATCGTCGACGACGCCGCCACGGTGAGGCTGTACCTCCGAACCCTCCTTTCTGGTCCCGACTACCAGGTGGACGAGGCCTTCAACGGCATCGAGGCCCTGGAAAAGGCCCTGGAGGCCCCCTACGACCTCTACCTGGTCGACATCAACATGCCCAAGCTCGATGGGTTTGGATTCCTCAGGGAGCTTCGGTCGTTGGACATACCCCAGGCTCCGGCGGTGATGATTTCGACCCAGGCCCACCAACCCGACGAAGACGAGGCCTTCCGGTCCGGGGCCAGCGCCTACCTCATCAAACCCTTGAAGCCCGAGACCCTGCTGGGTCACGTGGTCGAACTTCTGGGGGGAGGGCAGGCCCCGTGNCCCCCCTCCTCCAACAGTTCCTCGCCGAGGCCCGGGAGTTGCTCCAGGGCATCGCCGACGCCTTGATGGCGTTGGAGCACACGGCCGACCCCGGGGTGCTCAACGACCTCTTCCGCCTCGTCCACACCCTCAAAGGCAACAGCGGACTGTTCGACTTTCCGGAGATGACCCAGGTGCTCCACGCCAGCGAAGACGTCATGGATGCGGTTCGCAACGGACGCCTCGTGTACTCCCGAGGTCTGTCGGACCAACTCCTCGAGGCCATGGACTTCGTCAGCTTCCTCTGCGACGGCCTGGAAAAGGACCAGGGACTCCCCCCGGCCAGCGGGGGNGACGCCCTGCTCTTGGCGAAGGGGCTCCGCAAGAACCTTCCCGAGCCCCCGGCCCCGGAGTCTTCCGGGACCGCCCCGGCTCTCCGGAAAGAGGTCCCCCGGGACCGTCCCTGGGAGGATCTCGCCGAGGCGGTCTGGGGATCGATTCTGGGCACGGCCCCCGGGACCGGTCCCCTCCACTGGGTGACCTACCGGCCCGACGAGCAAGCGTTCTTTCAAGGAACGGACCCGTTCTTCACGGCCCGCCAGACCCCGGGGGTGCTCTGGGGTCGGATCGTGCCCCGGGAAAGCTGGCCAGCCCTGACCCAGATGAACGCGTACCGGTGCGTCTTGGACTTTCAGCTGGTGACCACCGCCCCCCAGGACGAGGTGGAAAACCACTTCCGGTACGTGCTGGATCAAGTCACCCTCGTCGAGGTGCCCGAAGCTGTCCGGACCCCGGCGGTCCCGGTGGAACCGGGGGCGGGGAAAGGACTCCGGGAGGCCCTGTGGCACACCCAAAGGAAGATCCTGACCCTCCAGGACCACCCCCGGTGGGAGTGGGGGCGGATCCGGGCCGCCGCCGAGGTCCTTGCCCGGCTTTGCGACCGGGAAGGCCTGGTCACCGGCCGAGCCGAACTTTCCGAGGCCTTGACCCAGGCCCTGGCCGAAAAGAATCCGCAGCCCCTAGTCACCTGGCTCGATAAGACCAAGGGCCCCCTCGAGGCTCCCGGGGCGACCGGGGAAGAACTCAAGTTCGGGCGTCGGGCCGAGGACCTGCCCGGGGGACCCAAGAGCCTCAAGGTGGACCAAGGGAAGATCGATCGCCTGATGGACCTGATCGGCGAGCTCGTGGTCTCGAAGAACGCCTTGCCCTACCTGGCCCAGAGGGCGGACGTCCAGTACGGAGTTCGGGACCTGTCCCGGCAGATCAAGGCCCAGTACGCCACGCTCAATCGGATCACCGAGGCCATGCAGGATGCGATCCTGCAGGTCAGGATGATGCCGGTGTCGTCGGTCTTTCAGCGCTTCCCTCGGTTGGTCCGGGAATTGTCCCGGCGACTCGGAAAGGACGTGCTGCTCACCTTGGAAGGCGAAGACACCGAGGCCGACAAAAACATCGTCGAGTCTCTGGCCGATCCCCTTCTGCACATCGTCCGCAACAGCCTGGACCACGGGATTGAATCCCCGGACGAAAGGCAGGCCCGGGGCAAACCCTTCCAAGGGAAACTCNCCCTCCGGGCCAGCCAGGAGGGGGACCGGGTGGTCATCGAAGTGGCCGACGACGGTCGGGGCATCGACCCGGCGGTGATCAAGGAAAAGGCCTTCCAGAAAGGGGTCATCGACGGGGCCACCCGGGACCGCATCGACGACGAAGCCGCCGTCAACCTTGTGTTCGTCGCGGGCTTCTCCACCGCCGAGGCCATCTCGGACTTGTCGGGCCGGGGGGTCGGGATGGATGTGGTCCGGACCGCCGTGGAGAGGGTCCGAGGCTCGATCGATCTGACCAGTCAGGTGGGCCACGGCACCACGATTCGAATCTCGTTGCCGCTGTCCATGGCCGTGACCCAGGTGATGGTGATCCAGGCCGACGGTCAGCGATTTGGCGTTCCCCTGGATCAGGTCCTCGAGACCGTTCGGGTTCCCCGGACCGCCGTGACGATGATCAAAAGCCACGGAGCCACCGTCCTCCGGGGCCGGGTCGTTCCCCTCCGGGCCCTGGGGGACGTGTTAGGTCTGGAAGCACCGCCCCGGCCCAACGACGAGGGGGAGTGGGCCGTCCTGGTGGTCCGGGTCGGTGCCGACGAAGTGGGACTGTTGGTCGACGCCTTCCACGAGACCATCGACGTGATCCAGAAGCCCCTGGAGGGCTTTCTGGCCGGGTTGCCCGGGTACTCGGGGTCGGCCCTCCTGGGCGATGGTTCGGTCCTGATGGTGCTCAACGCCAAGGAGATCCTGGGATGGCCATAGAATACAAGCGAAACCGGATTGTTCTCAGGGATGTGGTGGGGGTCGACGACGCCGAAGGCCTCCTCGGGTGGCTGCAGAAGAAAAAGGGCGTCACCCTGGACCTGACGGCGTGCACCCATCTGCATCCGGCCCCCTTGCAAGTGCTGTTGGCCGGCCGGGTGACCGTGGCGGCCTGGCCCACCGACGAGGGGTTGGCCCCGTGGCTCAAGACAATTTTCCAGACACAAGAAGCAGGAGGGAGCGTATGAAGACAATCTTGATTGTGGACGACTCGGCGACGATGGTCATGAGCCTCAAGTCGACCCTGGAGATGGGGGGCTTTCAGGTTCTGAGTGCGGGGGNCGGCGTCCAGGCCCTCGACCTCGTGGTCGGCGGTGCCAAGCCCGACTTGGTGATCACCGACATCCATATGCCCAACATGGGGGGGATGGAGCTGATCAAAAAGCTTCGAGAGCAGCCAGCCCTGAAGTTCACCCCCATCTTGACCCTGACCACCGAGAGCGAAGGCTCGCTCCGGGAGGAAGCCAAGAAGCTCGGGGCGTCGGGGTGGCTGGTCAAGCCGGTGGCCGGGGACGAATTGATCAAAGTCATCAAGCAGGTGCTCCCGGGAGCCTAGAGGACGACCATGGGTACCACAAGGTCCAGTTTCATCCGAGCGCGGTTCCGTTCGGCCCTTCTCCACACCCTCGTCGGCCTAGTCTTCCTGGTCTTTTTGGTGGGACTGACCTGGTGGCTCAGCCCTCCCACCTGGGGGATCACCCCGGTGTTGGGGATGGGAGGAGGGTTTGTCGTCCTCTGCCTGGTCTTGTGGGCCGGGGCTCGCCGGGCCGTGAGGCCCTACGAGGAGGAGCTAGCCCAAGCCGCCGACCTCTGGACCGCCCAGGGGGCCCAGGCCGTGGAGGCTCTCGCCTCGATTCGCCGGGTGCTGCAGACGATCCCGGGGTCCCTGGGGGCTTCCGGGGCCCCGGGGGACGAGGTGGCGGCCGTGGAGCACCTGGTCCAAGGGGCGGTGGACCAGGCCGCCAGGCTCCGGGCTGTGGAAGGCAACCAAGGGGGCCTGGTCACCCTTTTGGAATCCTCACCCCAGCTGACCGAGCTCCTCGAGGCCCACCTGGTCCAGACGAACAAGACCACCGAGGCGGCAGCGCTTTCGATCATGGAGGAGCTCTCCACCCTGAATCGAGACGTGTCTCGCCAGTTGATGACCCTCGATGACACCACGGCCAAGGCCGGGGAACTCTATGCCGAGTCGCTGAAAAAGGTGGCAGACAACCAAGCCTTGATCGCAACCCTCCACGAGTACCAAAGGTCCCTGGATCGCCAGATCGACTCGACGATCCACGTGCTTTCGGTCGAAGTCGAAGGCCTGAAACCGTTCACGGAATTGATCCGCGAGGTGAACGCCAAGACCAACATCCTGGCCATCAACGCGGCCATCGAGGCGAGCCGGGCCGGGAGCGCCGGGAAGGGGTTCGGGGTCGTGGCCGCCGAGGTGCGTCAGCTGTCCACCCAAGTGGCCCTGGCCGCCGACAAGATCGAGGCCAGCGTGACCCAGATCAGCCAGATCGTCACCGATCGGATGCAGACCCTCTCGGCTCTCATCGCGGCCGACGACGAATCCAGCGGCTTCGCCACCCTGTTGACCACCCTGCCCCAGGTGTCCCAGGACTTCCATGCCACCGTGGAGAGCTTTGCCGCCTTTTCGAAGGCCACCCGGAGCGACGTCGAGGGGATCCGGTCTTCGATCCTGCGTATGATAGGCTTCGCTCAGTTCCAAGACATCACACGCCAACAGTTAGAACAGGTCATCCACGGGTTGGAAAAGATGAAGCTTCTGTTCATCGGAGTCTCCCAGGACCTGGAGCAGCACCCAGAGTCGGTCCTGGCCATTCCTACCATGGCGGCGATCACCAACGAACTCAGGGAGCGCTACACCATGATGCTTCAACGAGACNCCCACGACGACGTCCTCGGGGAGGGCGAAGGCGACTCCTCGGAAGTCCGTCCGCCCATCGAGCTGTTCTGATGGACAGCAGCCTCCCCGTGATCGCCCCGCTCTACCCGGGGCAACGTTGACTCACGGGCTTGTTCTGTCCCATCCTCAGGGTACCGAACCATGAACAGCCGTCATCTCATCATCGTCATCCTGATCGGAGCCCTGGTAGGCTCCTCTGCCCACGCCCAAGAGGTTCGCTACTTCGCCGCCATCGATGACTCCATGACCGGGGGGTTCGTGGGCATCGATCCGGTGACCAAACACGACTTGGAGCGTCGAAAAGGCTACGAGTTCCACTACACGGGCCCGGTGGTCACCAAGATCATCTTTGTGGACCCCTGCCACCAGTACGGGGCCGACTCGTCGTTCTTCGGCTGTCGGTCCGTTGAGTACCATTGGACGGGGACAAGGGCCGTGGAAGTTCAGTACCGGGATGACGACGGGAACCTCACGAAGAACGACAGCGGTGTGTTCATCGAGGACGATGTGGTCGACGACAACCACCGGGTGGTCCAGGCGACCAACCGCAACAACGAACACCAGGTGATGTTAGACTCCTACGGGGTCTGTTCCTACACCTACGAGTACCGCGGCCAAGAGAGGACGAGCCGTCGCTTTGACTCGTCGGGAACCCAGATCTCGGACACGTCGAAGGTCTTTCTGCGGAAAATTCGTTTCAACGACCAAGGGCTTCTGGAAACCAGCATCTCGTACGACGTCCACGGGNCCCCGGTGGTCAACGATGACGGCGTCTCGGGGGAGAGGGATTCGTACGACGACCGGAACAACCTGGTCCAAGCGGAGTACTTTCGCGACGACGGGACGGGGCGGTTCGTCGATGCCGCCGACCGGTCGGGGATCCATCGCACCCAGTATACCGTGGATGCTTTTGGGAACACCTTGCGCACCCAGACCTACTCGTTGACCGGAGACCGGGTGGCCGATCCCGATGGAGTCTTCGAAACCCTGACCTCCTACGACCCGGACGGCTACGTCCTCGTCCAGCAGACGAAGGGAGTGGATGGGCGGCTGTGTGACGTGAAGGGCGTGGCCGAGGTGCAGTACCAATACGACCGGTTTAAGAACAACGTCAATGAGAAGCGCCGATCCAGGGACGGACGGGTGACCGTGGAGTATCGACGCCAGTTTGATGCCCAGAATCGCCTGGTGGTCGGGGCGTCCTTCGACCAAGACGGTCGTCCCCTCGACCAACAGGACGAGGACGGCGACTTCAGCTATTGCCTGGTGGTTTTTGCCTACCGGGACAACGGCGACGTCGAAGCCCGGTACTACAACGCCGCCGGGGTCGAGGTTGGCCCCGACCCCGGGACCCCCGACGACCAAGCCCGCAAGATCTAGAAACCCGGCCTAGTTTGCGGTCAACACCGACGAAGCGTCGTACGAAAACTTCACACCCAGGCTGAACCGGAAAATCGTCTGATTCTGGTTGGAAGGCACCCACACCTGTTCTTGGGTGGTCAAGACGCTATAGGTCGAATTGTTGGGGTTGGCCACATACCCCGAAGGCTGTTGCAGGCCCAACACGTTGAAGGCCTCACCGAGGATCATGTGAGCCGTGAACGTCCAGTCGTTGACGGCCAAATCGGCCCGGAACTCCGCCTGGATGAGCTTCTCGAGGAGGCTCTCGTTGAGCAACTGGGTCCCGAGGCTGCTGACCGGGGTGGCCACATCGTTGGATTGCCAGGGGTTGGACGACGAATTGGAGCCCGCGAGGATGAACTCCAAGCTTGTCCCGATATGGAGGGNGTCGTTGGCGAGGTTTCGGTCCCAGGTGGCCAAGAAGGCGAGGTTGTTTTCGCCGTTGGCGTAGCCGATCGCATTGGTTTGCAGGTCTACGGGGACCAGGGTGCCGTTCAGGTTGTACACGGTGTCGGGGTAGTAGGAGTCGCCCACGTCCCGGACGCTCTCACTCCCCTGACTGACCGTCATCGCCTCGTACATGTACTTCGTGGCTCCCGCTTGGAAGAAGCCCCACCGGCCCCAGTCGTTGGTCAGGTGGCCACCCACCGACCAGGCAAACTTCGCCGGGTTGTTGGGAAACAGACTGGGATTCAGGAAGTGGAGGTTGAAGTCGGCCAGCTGAAACTGGACGTAGGCGTCGTTGTGGTCCTGGGCCCAGTTCACAAAGAAGCCCATCATGTACTTGTCCAACTCATTGGCCGCCGTCCACGGGCGACCGCCGATGCTCCGCAGGTATTCTGTGAAGTATTGGGGAGCGGGGCTCAGAAAGTATTCAGAATCAAAGTTGCGGCCGGAGTAAATGGATTGGTCCTGGAACCCGAACCGCCAGTCCCCATTTTTATAGACAAAGTTGTGGATGTCGGTTCCCCGGTCCGGGAACCCCGTGCCCGTCTGGACGTACTGGGTGCCGTTCCAAACCCACTGCCAGGCTGGGGGAGTGGACGCCACCGAACCGAAGTTCGATTGATAGTTCAACGAGATCCATTCCGACGAGTACTCGAACGGTCCCACGTGGTAGGCCAACTTCAGGCCGTTGGACGCGATGATTTCAGTGTTGACAAGTTCGGAGCTATCGGAGTCCCACCCCTGGCCACCCAGGGTCTTCCCGGTGCCGTTCAGAACCAAACTGTAGGGCGACTCGATCTCGTCTTCGGGACGAAAGCGACCGGCCTGGAGGCTCAGGCCAAACCCCTTCAGAACGATGTCGCCCCGGTCGACGAGGAAGTAGTTGCCCAAGTCGTTCCCCGTGCTCAGGTAAATGGTGTCGGACCCAAACCTGCGGTCGTTGTTCATTTCCAACAGCATATGGATGTCCATGTGGTCCGAGAGCAGGGTGCCCCCCAGGATTTCCTCGGTGGAGCCCTTGGTCTGAAGGTCGTAGGTCCCCGAGACCCCGGCGTCGAACAGCAGAGAGGGCGGAACCGGAAGGTCTTCGGCTCCCGCCGGGAAAATCGCTAAGCCAAAGGTGCAGAGGGCGAGGAGTCGCTGGGGAACGTTCATGGGGCCCATCTTACAGGGGTGGGACCGATGGGACAATAGGACAACCTTCCCCAGCGTCTAGTAGACTCGAACCAGAACTCCCTTCAGGTACTCGGCCTCGGGCATGCTGGTCCGGATGGGATGGCAGGGGGCCTGGTGCAGCTGACGAACAATCTCGACCCGGCGGCCGGAGTCCTTGGCGGCGAAGGCGATCATCTCCCGAAAGGTGTGAAAATCCACCAGGCCGCTGCAGCTGAAACTAGCGAGGTAGCCCCCGGGCTCCAGGAGTTTGAGGGCCTGGAGGTTGAGGTCTTTGTAACCCCGGAGGGCCTTTTCGAGGTGGTCCCGACTGGTCGCCAACTTGGGGGGATCCAGGACGATGGCCCCGTAGGTTTCCCCCCGCTTCTTCAAGTCTCGGAGCAGCTGAAAGGCATCACCCTCCAGGACTTCTTCGGGTTCCCAACCCCCAAGGGCCAGGTTTTTCCGGGCCTGGGCCAGGGCTTCGGCGCTGCTGTCCAACAGGGTGACCGCCTGGGCTCCGGCGGCCAGGGCCGCCACCGCAAAACCGCCGGTGAAGGTGAAGGCGTCGAGGACCCGTTGGCCCGCAAACCAGGGGCTCACCAGCCGGCGATTGTCCCTCTGGTCGGTGTAGAAACCGGTTTTCTGGCTCGTGGGGTCGACCCGGTAGCGGTTGCCGTTCTCGAGGATTTCTATCTCCCCCTCGGGGGCCTCACCCCAGAGGAGCCCCGAGGCCTCGGGCAACCCCTCCATCCGCCGACCGTCGCCGTCGGACTTCTCCCAGATTCCCCGAATCCCGGGAATGGTCCGGGCCAGCAGGGTGGCGATCAGTTCCTTCACCTGGTCAGCCCCGCTGGTCAGGAATTGGGCGACCAACCACGGGCCAAACTTGTCCACAATCAGCCCAGGAATGCCGTCGGATTCACTGAAAAAAACTCGGAGGGCGTCGGTTTCGACGAGCACAGGCTTCCGGAGCGCCCAGGCTTCTTCGAGGCGTCTTCGGTACCACAACTCGTCGACGGCCGCCCCCGGGGTCCACTCCATGAGCCGAACCCGGATCTTGGAGGTGGGATTGTACTGACCGGTGCCCACGAACAGCCCTTCGGCCGACCACACCTCGACGAGGTCGCCGGGGGCCGGGGAACCCTCGAGACGGGCGACGGCCCCCGAAAAAATCCAGGGGTGGCGGTTCAGGGCTAACTTTTCTCGGCCAGGAAACAGGGTCACTCGTTTCATACCCAGGGGCCACCGGTTCGATAGGGTTTCACCCCCGGAGTGTAGTGGCGTCGACCCGCAGGTGTCAATCCGAGTTTGACCTGGCCTTGGTTTGAAAGTACATTCAAGGTATATGGTCCCTACCTACCCCGAGTTTGCTCCCATTACCCTGGCCATGCGGTCGGAACTCCACCCATGGTTCCAGAAACTCGAGGCCGGGCTCTCGGAGTTCACGTTCTCGAACATTTGGTTGTTCCGACATACCTACAACTATCNCCTCAGTCGGTTCGGGGAGGGGCTCTACATCCTCACCGGCACCAAACTCGGCAAGTCGTTTTTCTCCTGTCCCTGGGGTCTGCCCGACCGGCAGATCCTGACCGACTTGTTCCAACGCCACGACTTCTTGAAGAACCTCAACGCCGCCCAGGCCGAGGCTCTGGGGCCCCAACTGGTGGACTGGGGGTACGAAGTCCGGGACGACAGGGACAACTGGGACTACCTCTACGACAGCCAAGAAATGGCCACCCTCGACGGCAAGAAGTTCCACAAGAAGCGCAACCACGTCAACCAATTTCAGGCGGCCTACCCCACAGGCTTCGAGGGCCGGGACATGGACCTTTCGGACCGGGATACCGACGCCGCCCTGGAACTTCTGGAACGCTGGATGGCTCCCCGGGAAGACAGGAGTGACTACCTGCCGTCGAAAGACGCCATCATCCACCGGGGGGAGCTCGAATTGAAGGGTCGCCTCTGGACCCTGGAAGGGAAGACCATTGCGTTCGCCCAGGGGGAACCGACCCAGAAGGGTGGGGTCTTCACCATTCACTTCGAAAAGGCCGATGGGGAATACCGGGGCGTCTATCAGACCATCTTCCTCGATTGGGCCCAGTCGTTGCGGTCCACGTGGCCCCTGCTCAACCGAGAGCAAGACCTGGGGGAACCCGGCCTTCGCCAGGCCAAGGAGACCTACCGTCCGGTGGGCTATGTGAGGAAGTTTCAGGTCTGGCCCGCGTCGGAAANCCCTACGAGCCTGTAGGGTCGAAGTCACGAATCGGTATTTTTTTTCACCGGACCTCGGATTCCAGCTTGCTTAAATCGTGATTCTATCAGACAATTTTCAAATCAAATCGTTGGCATGGTAATTGCAGTAAACTTGTGATTTCCATGACCTCAAGGAGAGACGAAATGTCCGAAACCGTCGAGTCCGTCAGCGGCGTTCCTGCCCTGTTCGGAAGCAACACGTTCAATGACGCCACTCAGCGCCAACGCCTTCCCAAACCCATCTACAAAGAACTGAAGCAGGTCCAGGCCGGCAAGAAGAAGCTGACCCCGGAAGTCGCTGAAGTCGTGGCGAACGCTCTGAAGGATTGGGCCTTGGAAAAGGGCGCGACCCACTACACCCACTGGTTTCAACCTCTGACGGGGATCACCGCCGAAAAGCACGATTCCTTCATCAGCCCCGTGGGCGACGGCACCGTCATCATGGAGTTTTCGGGCAAGGAACTGACCCAGGGCGAGCCCGATGCGTCGTCGTTCCCCTCGGGCGGTCTGCGAGCTACCTTCGAAGCCCGGGGCTACACGGCCTGGGACACTTCGTCTCCGGCGTTCTTGAAGACCGATGCCACCGGGGTGACCCTGTGTATTCCCACGGCCTTCGTCGGCTACCACGGCCAGGCCCTGGACAAGAAGACCGCCCTCCTTCGGTCCATGGAAGCGTTGAACGTTCAGGCGATCCGGGTCCTCAAGGCCCTGGGCAACACCACCAGCACCCGGGTGGTGACCACCGTCGGTCCCGAGCAGGAATACTTCCTCATCGACGAAGAGTACTTCAACCAGCGCCCCGACCTGTTGCTGACGGGGCGGACCGTCCTCGGTGCCTTGCCCGCCAAGGGCCAAGAGCTCGAAGACCACTACTTTGGTGCCATCCCCGATAACGTCGCCGCCTTCATGCGGGAGTTCAACGAAGAACTCTGGAAGCTGGGGATCACCGCCAAGACCCAACACAACGAAGTGGCCCCCCACCAGTACGAAATTGCCGTGATCTTCGACACCTCGAACGTGTCGGCCGACCAGAACCAACTCGTCATGGAGACCCTGCGCAAGGTGGCTTCGCACCACGGCTTGGCTGGTCTGATCCACGAAAAGCCCTTTGCCGGCGTTAACGGTTCGGGCAAGCACAACAACTGGTCCATGGGCACCGACGACGGCAAGAACCTCCTCGACCCCGGTAAGAATCCCCAGGACAACACCCAGTTCCTGTTGTTTGCCACCGCCGTCATCCAGGCCGTCGACAACAATGCCCTGTTGCTCCGGACCGCCGCCGGTAACCCCGGCAACGACCACCGCCTCGGGGCCAACGAAGCTCCCCCGGCCATCATCTCGATCTTCTTGGGCAGCCAGCTCTCGGAAATCCTCGACGCCATCGCCGACGGCAAGGAAATCAAGGCCAAGGAAGGCGTCAAGCTCGAACTGGGCCACAACAGCCTCCCCGACCTTCCCAAGGACCTGACCGACCGGAACCGGACCAGCCCGTTTGCGTTCACCGGCAACAAGTTTGAGTTCCGCATGGCTCCGGCCGGGGACTCGATCAGCGGCCCGAACGTGGTGTTGAACACGGTGGTGGCCGACGCCTTGTCCCAGTTCGCCGACCGCCTCGAGAAGGCCTCGGACAAGTTGGCCGAAACCAAGAAGATCATCGCCGAGAGCTACAAGGCGCACCGCCGGGTCGTGTTCAACGGCAACGGTTACAGCCATGAATGGGAAGTCGAAGCCGCCAAGCGGGGCCTGCCCAACGTGAAGGCCTGGGTCGATTGCATTCCCGAATACGCCTCGGACGCCAGCGTCGCTCTGTTCACCAAGCACAAGGTGTTCAGCAAGGAAGAACTGCATAGCCGGGTCGAAATCTACCTGGAAAAGTATGCGAAGACCATCAACATTGAGGCCGGCGTCCAGGTCGAAATGGTGAAGAAGAACATCCTTCCTGCGGCTGTGGATTGGCTCACGGGTCTGGCCTCTTCGGTCGAAGTCCTCGCTGCGGCCAAGGTTCCCACCGCTGGGGCGGCCAAGCAACTGAAGGAAGGCGGGGCTCTGGTGGAGGCGTCCTACGCCGCCCTCGAAGTCCTCGAGACCAAGTTGGCCAAGACCCGGGCCCTCGAAGATGTCCACGCCAAGGCCTTGGCCTTCCGACGGGATGTGTTTGCGGCCATGGGCGACCTCCGGAAGGAAGTCGATGCCCTGGAACGGATCCTGCCCGCCGACTACTACCCGTACCCCACCTACGAGGACATGCTGTTCCGGTTCTAGGACGGCGTTGTTTTCAGATACTGAGAGGAACGACAGAGCCGACCCGAGGGTCGGCTCTTTTTTTTGGGGGGCGCTGTGCCCGATGCCCTCAGGGCAAAAAAAAAGCCGCTCGAAGAGCGACTTTATCCTCGGAGGCCCAAGGCCCCGACGTTTCAGACCTTGGCGACTTTGTTGGCCTTCAGGCACGACGTACACACTTTCACCGTCAGTGTCGTCCCTTCGTGGATCGTCTTCACGCTCACAATGTTCGCTTTAAACTTTCGCAGAGTCCGTACCCCAATGTGCTGACCCGCACCGCCTTGCTTCTTCGGCTGACCTTTGCGGGGCACGTTGTGTCCGGTGGTGGTGCCTTTACCGCAAATATCGCATCTTCTGGCCATAAGAAAACCCCTTCAAAATACTCTAGGCCAGTAAAATAGCACAGGGCACCAGGAAGATCAAGAGCTGACCTTTCCCTGAGGGGTCCCATGCCTTAGAATGGGGGGTATGGTTGAAACACCCCTTCCCCGACCGGGCCTTGGCGTTTCCACGAACCACATCCTCTTGGTTCTCGGCCAGACTCCGTTTCCGGTCGAGTTGCTCGACCATGAGGGGAGGGTGGTCTTCGGAAACGTCGCGTACTTTCAGCTCTTCCTCCCTGACCCCACGAACGTCATCGGGGCGGCGACCCGGGTGCTTCCCGACTCCGTGGCCGGGGGGGGCTCCTTGAAGGAGTGGTTGGCGCTCCGGGAAACCGAAGGGCTGTGGAAGGGCGAGGTCAGCCTGACCACGGTCCATGCCCGTCAGGTGTGGTTCCGGGTGAGTGTGTTTCCCATTCGCCAACCCGGGCACCGTTCCTGGGAGTTTGGGGTCTTTTATGAAAACATCCAGGCCGAGGTGGAAAATCGCGAACTGTTGGCCCGTCAACAGAACCTCGTNGCGATCCGCTCTCGGCAGGCCCAGATGGGCGAACTGCTCAGCATGATCGCCCATCAATGGAGGCAACCCTTGACGGTGGTGATGTCCTTGATCGGCAACATCCAGATGAAGGCGAGCTTGGGGGCCCTGGACCCGGGGTATTTGGTGAACAAGCTGGACAGGCTTTCCGAGACCGTGAACTTTCTGTCCGAGACCATTGATTCGTTTCGCAACTTCTACGTGCCGACCAAGTTCAAGAGCGAGGAAGACTTGGGGGGGCTGACCCTCAGGGCCCTGGAGCTCCTGACCCCCTCCCTTCAGGACCTACAAGTGGTCATCGAAGCCTCGCTTCCCACCGAACCGTTGAAAGTGAAGGTGTTTGGGGGCGAGTTGATCCAGGTGGCCCTGGAACTGGTCACCAACGCCCGGGACGCCCTGGCGGCCCTGGGGTCAGGACCTCGGTTGCTTCGCCTCGTCGTTAGCCAAGCCGGGGATCGAGCTGTTTTGCAAGTGGAAAACAACGGGGGGGAGATTCCCCAGGACGTTCTTCCGTTCATTTTCGATCCGTACTATACCACGAAGGAAGGGAACGCCGGGTCAGGCTTGGGTCTGTATATGACGAAGTTGATCGTGGAAGGCCACCATGGGGGAACCGTGGCAGCGTCGTCCCAGGGCGGCTGGACGTCGTTTGTGTGCTCCCTACCCCTGGGGGGCAGTGTATGAACGCCCCGGGCCCCGACGAACTCCTGGCGTCCTTGCTTCATCTCGCCGATGGGTGCAACGTGCTGTACGTCGAGGATGAGTCCGACATCCGGGCCGAAATGACCGAAATGCTCGAGACGCTGTTTCCCCGGGTCGTGACCGCGGAAAACGGTGCCCAGGCCCTCGATCGCTTCCGGGAAGAGGACTTCGTGCTGGTCATCACCGACATCAACATGCCGGTGATGACCGGGATCGAGTTCATCGACGCGATCCGAAAGACCAAGCCCCTCCAGGCGATCTTGGTGACCTCGGCGTACAGCGACTCGGCCAACTTGATTCCCCTCATCAACCTCGGGGTGGGAAGCTTCATCCTCAAGCCCTTGAATTGGAAGCTTCTCTTGGCCATGGTCCACAAGGAACTGGCCGCCGCCCTCTCGTCGAAACGGGAGGCGATGTACCAACAGCGCCTGGAGAAAGAAGTGCACCTTCGGACGGAAGAGCTGAGGGAAACCCAGCAACACGTGGTCAGGCTTCAAGAGGCGAAGAACAATATGCTCGGGCTGATCAGCCATGAACTCAGGACGCCCCTGAACGGAATCATGGGATTCATCGAACTGATCCGGGCCACGGTGCCCGAGGGGGAGGGCCACGAGTTCCTCGGCCACGTGGAAGAATCCGCCCGGCGGCTCGAACGGTCCACCCGGAAGGCCATAGATTTTACCAGCTTGTCCACTGGCAACCGCGACCTGCACCGGGCGACCTACAAGGTGGCCAGCCTCGTCGCTGCGGCCAAGGAACAAGTGGCCAGTCGGTGGGAGGCTCCCGAAGCCCTCGACTACCGGTGGTCCGGGAACGACCAGGCCGAACTCTACACCGACGCGGAACTGGTCACCGAGGTGCTCAAGAACCTGTTCGAGAATTCGGCCAAGTACGGGGGCCCCATCCCCCAAATTGCGGTGGAATTCTTCCGGGAGGGGAAATGGGACGTGCTGGTGTTCCGGGACTCGGGCCCTGGGTTCCCGGTGGAACTGCTCGACACCCTCTTTCAGCCCTTCAGCACCGGGAACATCATGCACCATTCCGAGGGCATGGGCCTGGGCATGGCCCTCGTCGACGTGATCATGCTCACCCTGGGGGGCCGAGCCACGGCCCAGAATCACCCGGGCGGGGGGGCCGAGGTCAGGCTTCGGTTCCCTCTGACTACGGCCGAAGCAACTCCGACACGTTCCCCGACCTGAGCCCGTAGAGGCTGTTCACCAGGGNGTCGAGGGTCTGGGCGGCCGCCAAATACTCCCGGAGGCGTTCCGACGCCTCGGCGGGGTCGGTGACCCGGGCCAGAACCCGATCCCGGAAGAACGGCGCCCAGTCCCGGGCGGCCCGCTGGAGGACGTAGGCCTGGAACTCGTTCACCATGAGGGCCTCGTCCTGAGGGTCGTACTGAGACACCGCCAGGAAGGACCGGAAGGCCTCCCGGGCCGGGTCCGACAGCCCCGCCCAGGCGGCGGCAACCCCTGACCGGAAGGCTGGCGACGTGTAGTACAAACCGTGGAAGGCCTCGTGGGTGAAGAGCACCGCCCGGAGCGCCGGGGGCGAGGCGGTGCTGATCCCCACCAAGGCTCCCACCCCGGGGACCCACGCGCCGGGGCCTTGGGGAACCAGGATGCCCGTGGCCACGAGCCTGTCCCTCAGCTCCTCCTCGGAGGGGTTCAAGGCGACCCCCTCCCGGTGGGCCTCGGTGTAGAAACGAGCCAGGTCCGGGGCGGCATAATCGTGGGCGTTCCAGCCGTGGAGGGTTGTTAGATCCGCTTCGGAGACCATGCGTCCCCGGTACCCTGCCTTTTCGATGTAGAAGGCCAACCGCTTGAGGTAGTCATCCTGGACCCGGTAGTCCGCGGTGACCAGAACCAGCACCGAAGTCCCGGTCCACGAGAACCATTCGCGACGGGGGTCCCTCCACCCTGACGCCGGCCAGTGGAGGAGGGTTTCAGGATCGGCAGGGAGGTTGGCCTGGGGCCCCAGGCCCCGGACCCGAACCTCGGACAGGTCGGGTTGGGGACCCGTGACTTCGACCCGGGTGGGGACAAAACCCCAGGCGGCCGGGGCGAAGTCGAAGGGAACCGGCGTGCCCCGGAACGAAAAGGTTCGCTCCTCCCGGAGGTCCGAAAACGTGACCTTCCAGGGAGCTGAGACCGGGCGGGTCAAGGTTAAGACCCCGGTATACCCGTCGGCGGTCTTCCAGGGGGGCAGGTCGACCACGAGGTCCTCGGGCCCCCGGAGCACCCAGGGTTGTCCCGGGACCCCAGGACGCTGGAGCGTCCGCCGGACGGTCCGGCCGGACCCCCAGCGCCCCCGGAGACCCAAGGAATACACACGGGGAGGCACCTCCAGGGCGTACCGGACCCCGGGCATGGGGACGGTGGGGAAGGACCAGCGAGCGTGGTACCCCGCCGCGATGATTTCGACTTCCGAGACCCGAGATCCCGGGGGCAGGATCAGCCAAGAACGCTCGGGGATGGTCTTGGGGGCGAAGAGCAACTGGTCGACCCCCTCGGCTTGGGCCTCCCCGAGCGCCACTTCGGTGCCATCGGGTTGGACCAGCCGGCCCAGGGCCGCCGCCGGCAACCCCAGGACCAAGGCGATCAGGGTCAGGAAAAGACCGCGAATCACTGGTTGGTCTCGACGAAGGCGGGGNTCTTCAGGATCATGGACGCATAGTACCACGCAGGAGACGAAAAATGAACCTTTCCCAGGAACCCCTTTCCCTGTCTCTCAGGGTCTGGTTGCCTCCGGACGGGGACTCCAGGCTCCTCCGGTTCCAGGGGGACGTCGTTTCCCGGACCGGCCGCCCCGAGGCGGGGATCCTTCCTCCCCNCCTCGTCCTCGACCCGGGGAGGGACCTCGGGGGCCCTCTGGCCCTGGGGACCTGGGAATGGACCGAGGGAAGGCCGGCCCTGGAGGCCCTCGATGGCCCGAGGCGCGTGGGGACCTTTCAGTTCGTTCTTCCGGGGGAGGCCTCCTGGCCACCGGAAGACCGAAACCGCCTTCCGTCCCCCCCCGACTGGGTCTGGACCCGGGGGCGGTTTCTGACCCTGACCCTCGAACGCCAGGCCGGTGTGGTCCGTTGGACCTGGAGCCTCCCTTCGGGGTGGAAGGCGTCCCCGTCCAAGGGATAAGGGTGTTCGGTCGGCCGGGGGTGCAGCCCCCGTTGGTGGTCACGATCCACCGGGGTGGGGTTTCCTCGGTCCGGGACCACGTTCGGGTGACGGTGCAGGCCTGGGGGTCGAGCTCCTGATGGTCGGGCCACCCGGCGGCTTCGGCGAGAGGTTCCCCTTGGCCCGACTGGCGGCTGTAGAGAAGCCCGTCGACGGGGCGCCCGGTCGGGGAGGGCCGCAGCACCACGAGACCCTTCACCCCCGACAGGCCCTTCCCCTGGGGTAACCAGAAGTCCCAGGCCTGGGTCGAGGCATCGGCGCCCCCGCTCTCGGCCGGCGACTTGGTCTCGTCCCGTTCGTCAGGGGTGCCTGCGGGGCGGCAATGGACGACCACAAAGTCTCCCGCCTTCACCGAAACGTCGGGGAGGACGAGGCGCTGCTTCAGGGNGGGCGTGGCGTACAGGTCCAGGGTGCNCCCCCCGAGGCTACCCCCGGCCTCGACCCTCAACTCCACAAAGTCGGGGTGCCTTCGGGTCCCGGCGACCCGGACCTCGTTGAGCCGTAGACTGGCCGGGTGGTCGTTCGGACCGTACAGTCGGCCACCGACGGTGGNGACGTTCCTTCGGGCATCCTCGACCTCGGCGTTCCACTGGTAGGGCTTCCCCGGGGTCAGGTCCGGGGGGATGTCCACGAGGACCCGGGGGCCCTCCACCCGGGCCCGGGGAGGGCTGGCCGAAAAGGTTCCCCCAGCCTGGGCCCGGGAAACGGTTTCGTCGAACTGGAGGGCCAGTTGCGTCCCCGATTCCGAGACCGACGTCCCCACCAGGTGGGGGGGCTGGATGTCGGACCCGGGCCCCGGCCCACACCCTGCTAAACCAATCAAGAAAAGAATTTCGTAGCGCATTCAAGGACCTCCAACCCTGGAACGGCGACCTCCTGGGATTTGCTTCAAGGCTGGGCCCGCTCTATAATACCGCCATGGATTCCAACCCCCTGCACACGAAATATGGCCGCACGTTCCAACCGGGTGAGTTGATCTTCGAGGAAGGCGATGTGGGCGACCACATGTTCATCATCCAAGAGGGGCAAGTGATGATCAGCAGAACCATCGCTGACCGTGACACCCCCATGGCCCTCCTGGAAAAAGGGGAGTTCTTCGGGGAAATGGCCATCGTCAACCGAATCCGGCGAACCGCCCGGGCCCGGGCCCAGGCCCCGACCCAGCTGCTGGCGTTCGACCGGGCGGGCCTCGAACAACTCGTGGAAAAAAACCCCAAGATTGCCCTGAACATCATTGATCGCCTCTGCCGGCGGTTAGGAGCGGCCAACGCCCAGATTCGTCAGATGGCCCACGAGACCACCCAGCAATCCCTTCGGGTGGCCCTCCAGGTCCTCGCCCAAAAAGAGGAGGGGCTGGGAACGCTGCAACAGATCCAATCCGAACTGGGGATGACCCTCCAGTGTCCCCAAGAGGAAGTAGAGGCGAAGATCCGGTTCCTCATCGACCAAGGGGCCTTGGTTCTGGACGGAGATTGGGTGAGGGTCCGGGACCGTGAGTTGTTTCAAAAGCTGGCGGACGTCAGTTGAAGTGGATTCTGGCGTTCCTCGCCGTGGGGATCGCGGCCCCGGCCTCGGCCCAGACGGTGTGGGCCCTCCGGACCGGGCCCGACCTGGTGCAAGCCATCCCCCTCGATCCGGTTCAACCGGTGACCGCCTGGAGGGGGCTCTACGGCAATGGGGACGACGTTGTTTGGATCTATGCCACGGCTTCGCCCCAGTTCTTCCCTCCCGCCATCCCTGAAGTTCGAAGGATGCCGGGTCTGCCCTGGACCATCGCTGCCTTCTTTCCCAAGACCTGGACGACGAGCCAAAAGACGGCCTGGTTTACCCTTTGGGCCGCGGCCTTTGTTCCGTTGCAGTCCCTACCGGACAAGGGATGGCCGGTGATCTTCCCGGCCATCCTGCGGCCCTAGCAGGCAAGGGACCCTAAGGCTGGGTCGTTGGGGTGGTCGTGGCCGGCGTGGTCGTCGCCGGGGNGGGACTGGAGGCCTGAGGTTGGGTTTGGAAGGGCCAGAAGTTCGGACCGTTCTTCGCCTTGGCGGCCTCATCTTTCAACTGCTGAAGTTTCTTTTGGCTCAGGATCTTGACCCACGCCGGGGCGCCCAAGGCCTTCGTGGCGTCGTCGTAGTCGGCGAGGATGCCTTCGAAGTCGGCCCGGGCTTCGGCTTTCTTGCCGAGCTTGTCCAGCAGAAGGGCGATTTCGTACCGGGCCGAGAAGATATCTTCGTGGGACGCATCGGGTCGGTTGGCCAGGAACGACCGGTAGACGTCCAAAGCATCCTGATAATTGGAGATGTCGGAATCGGATTGGGCCCGTTGAAAATACACCTGGGACGGTGCATCCGCAGGAATGGGGGGCGGAGGAGTCTGGCACGACGCCAAGAAACACAGCGAGATCAGAACAAACAACGGGGATTTCATCACAGTCCTCACGGCGGTGAATCTAGCACGACCTGGAACCCCGGTCAATGATCTGGTATCCTGGCCCCCATGCTAGCAGTCTTGATCAACGCCGCTTCGGTGATCGTGGGGTCTGTCCTGGGCCTGGTCCTGGGCAAAAAGACCGGTGAACGGCTTCGCTCCTTGGTGATGACCAGCGCCGGTCTCGTGACCCTTTTGATTGGCCTGCAAATGGCGTGGAAGAGTCAACGGGTGCTCTNCCTCCTCCTTTCTATCCTGGGCGGGGGCCTCATCGGCTACGCCTGCAACCTGGAAGGGCGGCTCCTCAGGGTCGGCGAAGCCCTCAAACGGTGGGTCCCCGGGAAGGCTCAAGACTCCGGTGGGTTTGCCCAGGGCTTTCTGTCCGCCACGGTGCTGTTCTGCGTCGGGGCCATGAGCATCCTGGGCTCGTTTCAGGCGGGCGCCGAAGGCAAAATGGACATCATTTTGATCAAGTCGGTGATGGATGGGTGCATGGCCCTGGTGCTGACCGGAGTCCTGGGGGNGGGGGTCGGATTCTCAGCCCTGAGCATCCTCGTCTATCAGGGTGCCCTGACCTTGGCGGCCGTCTGGGTCAAACCGTGGGTCGATGCCCATCCCTTGGTGCTGAGCGAAGTTTCAGGGGTCGGAGGTCTCATGGTGTGCATGATCTCGCTCAACCTTCTGGAACTGAGGAAGGTCCCCACCGGCAACTTTCTTCCGTCGCTGGTGGTCGTCGTCCTCTTCGTTCTCCTCGACCCTTGGCTCAGTCCCCTCTTCCGCTCGTGAGCGGCCCCCTGGCTTATTGGGGTGGGATGATCAACTGCCAGCCGGGGTAGATCAGGTCGGGGTTCTGAATGAGCTTCTGATTTCTCTTCCAGATCTTGGGCCAGTCCCACGGCGTGGAGTAAATGTCGCCGTAGGCCGAGATGCGCCACAGACTGTCCCGGTGTTCGGGAATCAGGCGAACGGTGTACACCTTGTCCACCGCCATGGCCAGGTACGTGTCGATCAGCTTTTGTGACTGCAAGAAGCTCTCATTGGCCAGGGTGAGGTCACCGGCGTTGAGGGCCTTCACCCCCTGGACCCATTGGTCCTTGGCCTGGTCCAGGTACGTGACCCTCTGGACGTCGCCCAACACCGCCACCGAACCGTCGGCAGGGATGACCACGGACACGGGCTTCGTCTGGAGTTGCTTCAACTCTTTTTCCCCGTCCCAAGGTTGGGGCGCGATGATGTGGTCTTGGGGGTCGACCACGGTCTTCCCCGAGGCCTTTTCAAGCTTCTTCATGGTGTCGAGCATGAGTTGTTCGGTTTGGCGGCGGGCCTTCTCGGATTCGGCCTTGGCCGCGGCCGACTTGGCCTGGAAGAGGGCGGTGTTCCACGCTTCCTCGGCGGCATCGAGCCGGAACTTCTTCCAGGCCCCCGTGCCTTGGAAGAAGGCATCGTCGGCGGACTGGACCAACTCGGGGACCCAGACAGGGGCATCGGCGGCATCGGCGGCATCCAGGGCCGACTGGGCTTGGTCCTTCAAGGCCTGGACGGCGGTCAGTCGGGCCGAGAGCTTCGCCGTCGCATCCTGGAGGGCCGCAATGGCGGCGGTGGCCTTGGGAAGGCCGGTTCCATAGTCAGCCCGGACGGCGGCTTCGGCGGTCTCGCCCTGGGCCCGGAGGGCCTTGTCTTGGTCCGAGTCCCACTGGTCGGGCTGCAGAGCCTTCCACTGGGCCAAGGCGGCGTCGACCTGGCCCAGCAACGCCTGGGTCCGGGCGGTCGCCGCTGCGTCCCGGGCGGCGTGAGCCTTGTCGATGGACGTTTGGTAGAGGGCGGCGGCATCCCGGGGGGCGCCAGCCTTGCCCCGGGCTTGGTCAAGGGCGGTCCGTGCCTCGTTGAGGGGGGCCGGGGCATACTTTTCGGCCTCCACCCCCTCGGCGTCGGCAATGGCGGCCTGGGCCTTCTGGTCGGCCTGCTTCAGGGCCGCATCGCTGGCAGCATGGGCTTTGGTCACGGCGGTGGTGTACAGGGTCTGGGCCCCAGGGAAGTCTTGGGGACCTGTGGCCCTGGCGTCCGCCGTGGCCTTCTGGGCGTCGTGCAGAAGTTCGGGCGCTGCTTGCTCGGCTCCCACGGCGATGGCTTCGTCCATGGCGGCCTGGGCCTGGGCGTCGAGGCTCTTGCGTTGGGCAGCCCAGGCGGCGTCCCGGGCGGCGTGGGCCTTGTCGATCGAAGTCTGCAACAGGCCCCGGGCCGTCGCCGGGTCGGCGTCGGCCTTGGCATGGGCATCGGCGAGGGCTTGCTTGGCCTGGCCTAGCAGGTCGGCGCTGTAGGTGGCCGCCCCCGCAGCCTCCGCCTCGGCTATGGCTTGGTCGGCGGCCTGAAACTCTGGGGCGGTGAGGGGGGTGTTCGCCTTGGCCTCCGGCTGGGTTGCGGCCGGGGCCTTGGTGGCCTCTCCCGAGGGGGATCCCGAAGGCTTTGCTGCGGTGGCGCACGAGGCAACCACCCAGGCCAGACCGACAACCGCCACAAAAGCGATGGGACGAATGAGTTTGCGTTGAGACAAGGGGGACCCTCCCGTCGGTTCCGACTCCACCAATGTACCTGACCCTCGAAAAAAAATCTAGAAAAAAAACCTGCGCAAGTCTATCATCAGGCCCGGAGGTCTCATGGCCCGCATCGCCTGGTTTTTTATGTTTTTGCTGGCACCCTGGGTGTTGTTTGCGGCCCCGGCGTCCCTGGTCGCTTTGGAAGGGGAAGTGTCGGTGGTTCGACACGGCTCCCTGATCCCCTCGGAGAAGGTGACCGAGGGCTTCGCCCTGGAGGATTTTGATACGGTCACCACCGGGGCCACAGGTCGGGCCGAAGTACGGCTCGTGGCCATGACCGGGCTGGTGGGAGCGGTTCGCCTGGACCCGGCGACCTCGGTCTACCTCGAAGTGACCCCCTGGAAGACCGAGCAGACGGTGGGGGTGGAGTTGCTCACGGGGGCGGTCTCGGTGCGCCTCGCTTCGCTGAAAGGCGCCTCGGCCTTGGTGGTCCGCACCGAGCTGGGGACGTTTGGGGGAACCGCCCGGGGGTTCCGGGTCTGCGTGGCCGCCCCGGGGGACGTTCTCGTCGAAGCCACCGAGGGCAAGGTTTCGTGCCGGGTGGACAATGCCCAGGTGTTCGTCGAACCGGGGTCCGTGGCCGCCGTCTCCCTGCTGGACCCCGGGGTCCAGGCCCAGCCCGTGAACCCCTCCACCCTGGCCTCGTTTGAAACGACCTGGCTGAGAACCCGGAACCAGACCTTTGTGGACCAAGCGCCCGGGTACTTCCGGACCCTGGCGACACGCTACCAACTCCAAGGCGGCCGGTTCCAGCGGGCCTGGAACCGGGTCCAAGGCGAGGGGAAGGACGACGCCCGGGGGCTGTCCCGGGCTGTGGCCAACCTTCGTCGGGAGGCGTCACCCCTGGAGCGATCGCTGTTCCGGGTCGAGGCCTTGAAGAAGATCTTCGACACCGGGGGCCTGGATCCCCAGCTGGAGTTGCACCGAGGCTACACGGCCAAGGATTTCTTCCGGCAAGAACAGTTGGACCACGATGGGTGGGCGTCCCAACTGGCGACGGCCCGGGGCTACTACAAGGACCAAGAGGATCTCCACGGGGGGGATTTCCCCATGGCCAGCGAATCCCGGTCTATTCAGTACGACTCGGCGTATTTTCACTGACCCGGCGCAACAAGTGGGCTCGACCTCGGCGCCCGCAAACCTCCAGAAGGCCCAGTTTTTTGTAGCACGAGGCAAAAGATTGGGCTTCGGCCGCAGACACCTTCAACGTTGCGGCCAACTCGACGACGGTCCCCGGCGAAACCCAGGCTTCGGGAATCAGGGCCTCGTAGTCTGCTCGGCAGCCCAGGATTCGTTCGCCGACCACGTCGACCAGGGTGCGGTTGATCTTCGATCGTCCCTGGCGGCGCCAGCTCCCTAAGCCGTCGTCGGCCCGGTCCTCAATTTCCCGGACGAGGACCACCACGAGCCGAAATCCCGGCCTCAGGAGCAGGTCGGCCAGGGCGCCGATTTCTCGAAAGGCGGCCTCGACCCTCTCCACCTTGGGTGACTTCCGGCGGCTCAGGATCTGGGATCGGTCGGCGTTCCAGGTCACCAGGGTTTTGTGGACCGCCAGGGGGTGGATCACCGTGACCGGCAGCCCGGCCTCCAGGTAGGCGGCGACCTTGGGCCTCAGCTTTCCCAGGGTCCGGGTCTGGATTTCGATCACCCCCGCCGTGGGGGACCAGAGGTCGGCGATGGCCGACCCCACTGGCCATTCGGCCTGGCCGTCGTCGGGGCGGTAGAGGGCCTTGAGTTGCTTGTGGAGGGTTCTTTCCCGCAGTTCGCCGAAGCGGAAGCTCGAGGGGGGGAGGGGGTTCGGGGGAGGGTCTGAGTCCATGGGTCGTCCCTTCGTTCTATCATCCCTGGGCAAAAAAAAACCGCCCTAAAAGGCGGCTTTTCAGGGACCAGGGTCGCCTTAGAGACTCTTGGAAGCCTCTTCGTTGAACAAGATCGACTTTTCCGTTTCTCCGTCGAAGAAGTTCACCTTTTCGAAGTCGGGGAGGAAGTGAACTTCGTCGCCCACGTTGAACTGGTGATGAGGATCGATGGAGGCGATCAGCTGGTGGTTGGCGGTGCCCACGTAGAGGTGAATCTCGGCTCCCAGGGGTTCGACCACTTCGACGTTGGCCGTGATGGTGTTCTTGGCACCGGAACCCACTTCCAGCTTCAAGTCTTCGGGTCGGATTCCAAACAACACCTGCTTGCCCACGTAGGGCTTCAAGGCTTCTGCCTGGGCTCCGCTGATGGCCAGGGTGAAGGACCCTTCGTTCACGACGATCTTGCCGCCCTGATCCTCGACCGTGACGGTCAGGATGTTCATGGGGGGCGATCCGATGAAGCCCGCCACGAAGCGGTTGATCGGGTGGTTGTAGAGGCCGAGGGGGGTACCGATCTGCTGAATGAGCCCATCCTTCAGGACCACGATCTTGTCGGCCATGGTCATGGCTTCGACTTGGTCGTGGGTCACGTAAATCATGGTCGATTGGAGGCGGGTGTGCAGGGAGGAAATCTCGGCCCGCATCTGAACCCGGAGCTTGGCGTCGAGGTTCGACAGGGGTTCGTCAAAGAGGAACACCTTCGGCTTCCGGACGATGGCCCGGCCGACGGCGACGCGCTGGCGCTGACCACCGGACAGAGCCTTGGGCTTCCGTTCCAGGAGAGCCTCGATGTCCAGGATGGCGGCCGCTTCCTTGACCCGATTCTGGATCTCAGCCTGGGGATACTTCCGAATCCGAAGACCGAACGCCATGTTTTCGAAGACGCTCATGTGGGGGTACAGAGCGTAGTTCTGGAACACCATCGCGATGTCCCGATCCTTGGGGGCCACGTCGTTCACGAGCTTCCCGTCGATCAAGAGTTCACCGCCCGAAATGTCTTCGAGCCCGGCAATCATGCGCAACGTGGTCGACTTTCCGCAGCCGGACGGACCGACGAAGACACAGAACTCCTTATCATTGATGTGGATGTTGACATTATCAACAGCCTTCACGTCACCGTCGTAGACCTTGGTGATATTTTTGAGGATGACCTCAGCCATAGAGAACCTCCCTGGGGGCTATATTATCGCTCCAGGATAGGTCCACTTCTCCGGGGTGTCAAGTTTGATCGGTGTCAGGGGTGGGCGGCCTGGGCCCGGCGCTTGTCCAGGGCCTGGCGCAACGAAGCCTCGGTTCCGTCGCCGGTCTCGAGCCAGGGCCGGACCACCGCGGTTTTCACGACGGTCCGCCAGTCCGGGGGCAAGTCGTTCCAAAACCACAGACGGTTCGGTTCGGGAAGGCGGCCCGCCATTTCCGGGAAGGTTTCGACCAAGGTGGTCTCATTCGACCGAATGAGGGACGACAGGCCCCGGGCCAGGCCAAACGAACGGTCATCGTCGATCCGGGCTTGGCGGATGAGGGTCTGCTGCACATCGGCCCGGAAGAGCCATCCCAAGAAGTGTTCCCCGGCCCCCCGGGTCAGGGAACTCGACGGGATCCCGGCCCAGACAATGGAATCGGCCGCGGCCACCCGGCCCCCTTCGTCGACGAAGCGAAAGTCCAAGTCCCGGCGCTCGTCCCAGGGGCGAGCCTCGAACGTGGCCAGGGTCGAAGGATAGAATTGCAACCGCCCGGCGGCCAACGGGGTGGTGGGGTCCACCTGCAAGTACTTGCGCCGGAACTCGGCAGTGGCCTCGGGACCCGGGGAGGGCCAGCTTCGGAACTCGGCGACGGCCTGGGTCAGCCGTCCCGAGTCCCAGGTCAGGGTCCCTTGGAACCCCTCGCGGAAGTCGACCCCTTTGAGCTGCAAAAAGGTAACGCCAAACCCTTCCCAGGCCGGCGAGAAGGCAAGCTTCTTCGGCACCCTCTCGTCGGTGGGCGCAAAGTCCGCCCCCAACTGCTTCACGGTCCCCAGGTCAAGGGAGTACCCCGGCAACGAGGGAAACGTCTTCTTTGAGTACAGCAAGACGGGGAGGTCGAACGACACGGGAAGCAGTTTGAACTGGTCTCCCTGCTGGCCCGCGTCGGTGATTCCCCGGTAGAACGCTGCCTTGGACAGAGACCCGTTGTCGAACAGGAAATCCAGGGGCACCATGGAGTCCCGGACTTCGGTGGAGGCCAGGCCCCGGGCAATCACCAGGTCGGCCTTCCGGCCCGGGGTCAGCAGTAAGGAGGCTGGGTCGTCTTGAAACTCGACCAGGATCTGCCAGTCTCGTTGGGCGGCATTGAACCGCTCCACGTAGGCGGCCACCTCGGGCACATTGGTCCAGAGGGTCGACACCCGGTTCGAGGCTTGGTCACAACCGATGAGGAACCCGACGCAGACGAACAGAAGCCCCAGCCGCACCATGGCTTAGGCCCCGAACAGGTGGTCAGCTGCTTGGAAGATGGTTTCGAAGAGGGCCCGGAGGTCCCGGTTGTCCACCGAGGAGTACGCAATCCGTAGATACTTATCTTGGAATGCGATGGTGCCGATTCCTTCGGTCTTGAGCAGGTACTTGCGCAGGTCTTCGGTGGACCCACCGTCCAGCTCGAGGGTCATGAAGTATCCCGAATTGAAGGGGAGGGGATGAAGGCGCTTTCCGGTAGCCCGGTTTGCCAAGATCGCCTTGACGGTTTTGAAGCGCTCCTCCAGGACCTTGGCGTACTTCACCTTGATCCCGTGGTACACCAAGCTCGACAGCTCCCGGTACAACAGAGTCTGACCGACCCGACTCGAACTCGAAATCGTCGTGCGAATCGTCCCCAAGACCTTTTGGTTGATGGCTTCGAAATGATCGGCGGTGAGGCCTTTGGCACCGAAGGTCAGGAAGCCCACCCGGAAGCCCCATACGTAGTCTTCCTTGGTGGCTCCGTCGATCTTCACGGCCAGCAGGTTTTCGTGAGCGTCGTACAACAAGGAAAACAACGACTCCCGATACACGTCTTCTTCGTAGAAGAGTCCAAAGTAGGCGTCGTCGCACAGAACCACCACCTGGAGGCCCGAGGCTGCCAAGGCGACCAGCTCGGCCGCCAGGGCCTGGGCATCCCGGAGGGTCGGGGTATAGCCGGTGGGGTTGTGCGGGAAGTTCAACACCAGGACGACCTTGCCCTGGCGGGCCGCCGATTTCAAAGCGGTGACCATCCCGGGGACGTTGAACTCCCCCCGGGGAGTGAAGGGGGCAAAGGTGACACACGTGGCCTCGGCCCGGGTCTCAAAGATCAACGGGTAATTGTCCCAACACAAATCGGTGAACACGACGCCGTCCCCTTCGTTGACGAAGAGGTCGGCAATCATCGAGATCCCTGAAGTAATCCCGGGAACCACCGCTGGCAACGAAATCTTTTCCCCCTGGATCGAGGGGTTCTTCCTGAGCATCTCCTCTTTCCAGAGGACCCGCAGGCGATTGTCGCCTCCGGGGGGAGCGTAGTCGATGGACTCCGATGGGGAGAGCCGAGGAAGGTTGTCTTGGATGGTGGGAAGGATCATCGGCTCTCCATCCGCCAAGGCGATTCCCACGGTGGCATTGAAGGTGGTGGCTGACTTTTTTGCTTCGTTGGATTGGGCCACGATGCCTTTGGGAAAATAAATCCTTTGGCCAAAACGGGAAAGGGTTCGGCCGACCACGGTCGTGGCCAGTCGCTGGTTCAAATCCTCGGCGATGGAGTGCATGATTGGTGATACCCGTTCGTTCCCTCCCTTGTCAATTGACAGCCGGGCCCCCGTCCTTCATAGTATCTTCAGAGCTATGGCCCCNCCCTCCCGTTCGAAACCATCAGGTCCCAAAGGAAAGTTGCCGTCCGATACTCCTCTGAGTTTCCTGTCGAGGATCATGGCCTTGTTGGGTCTCGAGCCCGACCCGGAGCGGGAAAAGAAGGCGCACCTCAAAGAGCTGAAGAACAGCTTGAAGAAATCCCGGGGGCGTTTCTTCATCCCGTCGGGAGACATGGTCGACGTGGGCCTTCCGAAAGCCTTCTACGAGATGTACTCGGTGGTCGGGCCGACCCGAACATTGCTGTCCAATGCCACGGCCTCCCACGCGCTCAAGATGATTTTTATCGAGCAGGTCCTCGGGCCCGCCCAGAAGGCTCTCGAGGAGCAGTTCACCGAAGAGGCGATCCGAAACTTGGCCAAGACGATGCCCCCCGAGGCGTTGTCGGCCCAGATTCGCGAATCCCTCACCGAGTTTGCCTCGGTGCTGGAACTCGAGACCCAACGGAAAGTCGATGCCCAGTACAACCTTTTCTTGGGGTTCATGGACTTCGTGGATTTCAACTTCCACTTCATGCTGAAAAAGTTCGACTCGGGTCTTCCTGATAGCGATTTCAACTACCTGCCCCGGTGGGAAGCCATCAATGGCGAATATGTGGTCGACGACCTCAAGGATTTTCTCACCGCCTCGGGGGCCCTGGCCCCGGAGGCGGACTGGGAGNCGTTGTTCGACATCCTCAAGTTGTACAAGGGGATCGACGTCCTGTCCCGGAGCAATTGGAAGAAGATGCTGGGGACCCTGGGACAGTTGAGAAAGTCCGGGGNGTTGTTGCAACTGGTTCAGTACCTGTCCAAGGATCCCTCGTATTTCCCCAAGGTCTATACGCCCAGCGAACGAATCGTGGAACCCTTCCTGACCCACCTCAGGAACACCGTGGACGCGGTGTTGACCAAGATTGCCCAGGAGCGGAAGACCGACAAGGTGAACACTCTGGTTCAGCAGGTGTTTGGCACCATGGGGATTAGCCGGACCAAGAATTACACCGAGAAGGCCAACCTGGCGTTCCAAAAGAAACGGATCGGCGGCTACACCTACGTGGAGCCCCTGAACTACCTCAAGGCCTTCCTCTTGGACTACTACAAACGCGACATTCGCGAACTGGTGAACCTGTTGTTGGTGAAGGGGGAATGGGTCAGCAACGCCCTGGCGGCCCCCATGTCCGAATCCTTCCACCAACTCATGGAAGCGTCGGACAAGCTCACGGTCTTTGACGAGGCCCTGGCCGAAGACGGCGAGAGGGGCACCAAGTTGAAGACGCTGCTGACCCGGGCCGACAAAGACAACAATGCGGCCGCGTCGTTGAAGCTTCAACTCAAGGACGTGAATACCGGGGCCCGGGGGCTGATCGTCGACGCCGCCACCCACCTGATCGTGATCGGCAAACACCTCAAAATGGCCATTGACGACCATGCCAAGCCCAAGCACGAGCTGATCCTCAACTGGAAGTCCTTGGAAACGAGCACGGACAAGGTCCTGAAAGACTGGATGGCTGCGACCTATCGCCAACTGTACGCCTTTGTGCAACTGATGCAGTTCTTCGTGAAGGAGCAGGCTGCCCAGGGATGATCGCCTTCATCGGAAGTGGACCTCACAACCTGGCCGCCCTGGCCTTCCTGCTGAAGGCGCAGCCGGCCTTGAAGACCGAGGNGACGGTGTTCGACCCTTCGGGAGCCTGGCTCACCCGGTGGGACCGTCAAATGGCCAGCCAGGAAATCGTGCATCTCAGATCCTCCTCGGTCCACCACCCGGATCCGGACCCCTTGGCCCTTCGACGGTTTGGTCACCACCGGCCCCAGGAGTTCTATCCCCCCTACGACCTGCCGAGCACGGCCCTGTTCCGGGAGTTTTGCCAGGACCTGATCGAGCGGTACGATGTGGCCGGCCTGGTGAAGCCCCGTCGGGTTCAGTCTCTGGCCCCCGAGGGGGCGGGGATGGCCCTCACCTTGGACGACGGTACCCGGGTCGTGGCCAGGTCGGTGGTGGCAGCGTTGGGGGGCGGTGATCCCCTGTGGCCCCAGTGGGCCCCCGGTCCCGTGCCTCCGTCCCTGGTTCACTCCGAGGAGGCGGATCTGTCGTCCCTCGAAGGGACCCAGGGGACCTTGGCCCTGGTGGGCGGGGGGCTGACCGCCGGTCATCTGGCCCTGGGGGCCCTGCGCCGGGGGTGGGCCGTGCACCTGGTCACCCGTCGACCCGTCAACTACAAGCTCTTCGACTCGGCCCCGGGGTGGATTGGCCCCAAGTTTATGACCCAGTTCCATGGAGAGATGAGTTGGAAGCGCCGGAGGAAGTGGGTGGCCGTGGCCCGGGGCGGAGGGGCCATGACCGACGAGATCCGAGACTTCTTGAGGCCCTTCCTACGGTCGGGGCAGTTGACCATGCATTCCCGGTGGAACGTCCAATCCCTAACCCCGGAGGGGGCGGGATGGCGAATCCACGGGGGGNGGGGGCGCTCCCTGGGGGCCGATCGGGTGTGGTTGTGCACGGGGAACAAGCTCGACCTCAGGACCCACGAACTGTTCTCCGGCCTGTGGGCCGGGCACCCGCTCCAGGTCCACGACGGTCTCCCCGTCCTGGAACACGATTGCCGATGGCCTGGACTGCCGCTGTACTTCCTGGGGACCCCCGCCGCCCTGCGGGTGGGGCCGACGGCCCGGAACTTCCCCGGAGCCCGGCAGGTGGCCAGTCGAATCGCTCAGTCGATCACGGGGATCCGGGTGCCCCCGGCCTGACAGACAAAAAAAGGCCGTCCCCAAGGACGGCCTAAGATCATCTACGCCAAAACCTGATTGAGGCTTTTACACCCCAGACGTTCGTCTTCGACACCGGGCCGTCAGGGACGGTTCCCGGGGGGGCTCACCGTCAGGCATGACGGTCCATAAGGATGCGGCTGGCCGCTTGGTTCGCTTTGTCTCATTGTACCTCCCGGTTAAAAAGCTAACACGAATCCCGGAGAATGCAAGGCTGAGGCGACAAGATTTTACATGGGCTTCCGGGCCCTCGGGTCAGTACAGGGTCCGAAGGATTTCCCTGGCCCGGGCAACCTGTTCCTTGGACACGTCCCGGTGGGTGACGAGCCGCACACTCCCCGCCCCCATGGCGCTCACCCGGACCCCCAGGCCCTCGAGCTTCGTGACGACTTCCGGGGCCGTTCGGCCGTGGACCTGGGCAAAGACGATGTTGGTTTCCGGCGGCACGGGGACCGTGGCCCACGAAGAGGCGGCCAAGGCCTCGGCGAGCCACCGGGCGTGGGCGTGGTCGTCGGCCAGGGTGGCGAGGTGGTGGTCGAGGGCGTACAGACCCGCCGCGGCGAGGATCCCCGCCTGGCGCATCCCGCCTCCCAGCATCTTCCGAATCCTCAGGGCCTCGTCGACGAACCCCCGGGGACCCGCCAGCACGCTGCCCACGGGGGCTCCCAACCCTTTCGAAAAGCAGACGGTCACGGTTTCGGCGTGCCGGGCCACCGACTCTGGGGACACCCCCTGGGCCACCGCGGCGTTCCACAGGCGAGCCCCGTCCATGTGGACGGGGAGGCCTTGGGCCCCGGCCCACTGGTGGACGGAGGCGAGTTCGGCGTCGGTGTAGTAGGTGCCCCCGGCGAGATTGCCGGTGTTTTCCACCTCCACGAGTTTGGTCCGAGCGTTGTAGTAGATAGGCCCTCGGACGTGGGCCTCGAGGGCTTCGGGTTTCAGAATTCCCCGGTCTCCCCGGATGCCGAGGATTTGGCAACCGGCCAGGGCCGCCCCTGAAGCCACTTCGTAGTGGATGATGTGGCTGTGCTCGTGGGCCAGGACCTCTCCGCCCCGGCCGGCCTGAAGGTAGAGGGCGATGAGGTTGCCCATGGACCCGCTGGGGACAAACACGCCCGCTTCCTTCCCCAGGACCTCGGCAACCCGGGCCTGCAACCGGTTGACCGTGGGGTCTTCGCCGTAAACGTCGTCGCCCACCGGGGCCTGGGCCATGGCCTGGCGCATGGCCTCCGAGGGGCGGGTGACGGTGTCGCTGCGTAAGTCGATGGGGTCCATGAAGCCTCCGTTAGGGTCTCCCCAGAGTACTGGCCCCCGGGGGTGGCCGCCTAGGGGGTTTTCCGGCTTTCCTTGCGACGAAAATTAATTAATGCTAAAGTCAGGAGTCCGATCTTTCTTGCCAACGAGGTCATCGTGGTCCGTTACATCCTGCGTCGGTTCTTGGGGATCATCCCGACCTTGTTTGTCATTGTCACCCTGAGTTTCTTCATCATCAAGGTGGCTCCGGGGGGGCCGTTTTCCGCCGATCGGGCCCCCAGCCCCCAGGTTCTGGAAAACCTGAACAAGAAGTTCCACCTCGATGACCCCTGGTACCAGCAGTATTTTCGCTACCTCGGGGATGTGGTCCTGAAGTTCGACCTCGGGCCGTCGTTCAAGTATCCGGACCACGACGTGAACTACTTCATCTTTACGAACCTCCCGAACTCCCTGCTCTTGGGGATGGTGGCCCTCATCCTTTCCCTGGGCTTGGGGCTGTGGGCAGGCATCCTTTCGGCGTTGCGACAAAACTCCTGGGCCGACTACGGAGCCATGAGCTTTGCGGTCATTGGCATTTCCATCCCGTTGTTCGTCATTGGGCCGGTGTTGCAGTTGGTTTTTGCGGTCTGGTTGGGTTGGCTCCCCACCGCGGGGTGGATCACCGATCAGGGAGGCTGGTGGACCCTCTTGATGCCCGCCCTGNCCCTCGCCTTTCCCCACTTCGCCTACATTGCCCGGCTTTCCCGGGCCTCGATCCTCGAAATCCTTCGAACCGATTACGTCCGCACCGCCCGGGCGAAGGGCCTGAAGGAATCGGCCATCATGGCCCGGCACGTCATGAAGGGCGCCCTCTTGCCCGTCGTGAGCTTCATGGGCCCGGCCTTTGCTGGGATCATCACCGGGTCGGTGGTCATCGAACAGATCTTCGGAATCCCTGGCCTAGGCCGCTTCTTCGTCCAATCGGCCCTGAATCGCGATTACCTGCTCATCATGGGGACCGTCATTATCTACTCGGTGATCCTCATCCTGATGAATTTTGTGGTGGACATTGTCTATTCCCTGTTGGATCCCCGGGTTGCGTACAAATAAGGAGGCTCCTGTGTCCGATGAATCCCTCCGGGCCGACGACCCGCTCCCCGAGGCCACCAAGGTGCAGCCGGGGTCCAGTCTGACGGCCGACGCCTGGAAACGGCTGAAGAAGAACAAGATGGCCATGGTCGGCCTGGTCATCTGTTCCCTCTACGTGGTGGTCGCGGCGGCGGCTCCCTGGCTCCCCATCGCTCCCTACGACCAGCAGATCATCGAGCATCAGAACCTTCCTCCGGCGTTCTTCGTCCCGGCGGGCGACCTTTGGTTGGCCAAGGACGAGGCGTTCATGCACAAGAAGAACGAGGTCCAGGGGATTGCCGGGCTGACCGACGACCAACAAGCCGAACTGGCCCAGATGCGGGAGCAGATCAAGACCGAGACCATCGTCATCCACGGCAAAACCGAACTCAAGCACCAGCGCTACTACCTCCTGGGGACCGACGACCTGGGCCGGGATGTGCTGTCCCGGACCATCTACGGTGGCCAGATTTCCATGATGGTCGGGGTCTTGGGGGCCCTGTTTTCGGTCCTGATCGGCATCGTGGTCGGGTCCCTGGCCGGCTACCTGGGGGGCAAGGTCGATTACCTGGTGATGCGGTTTATCGAAGTGCTCTACGGCTTGCCCTACATGCTGTTGGTGATCATCCTCATGGCCATCTTTGGGAACAACCCGATCAACCTCTTTGTGGGGTTGGCCCTGGTGAGCTGGCTCACCGAAGCCCAAGTGGTCCGGGGCCAGGTCATCTCCCTAAAGAACAGCGAATTCGTCGAGGCGGCGAAGAGCGTGGGCGCCGGGACCGGGCGCATCATCCTTCGGCACCTGCTGCCGAACACCGTGGGGATCATCATCGTCTTCGCGACCCTGCGGGTTCCCACGTTCATCATGAGCGAATCGTTCCTGAGCTACCTGGGCCTGGGCATCAGCGCCCCCGCCGCCAGTTGGGGAAGTTTGATCAAGGACGGCGTCGACAGCATGCAGTTGTACCCCTGGCGACTCCTGGTCCCCGCCATCGGCATGACGGTCTTTTTGTTCTTCATGAATTTTGTGGGCGATGGCCTTCGGGACGCCTTTGATCCCCAAAGCAAGCAGAAGTGAGGCGAACCGCATGAACGATCCTCTGTTGCTCGAGGTCCGAGACCTCAAGACGCATTTCAAGACCGACGAAGGGACGGTGAAAGCCGTCGACGGTGTGAGCTTCACGCTCCGGGCCGGAGAAACCTTGGGGGTGGTGGGAGAGTCCGGGTCCGGAAAGTCGGTCACCAGCCTGTCCCTCCTGCGGCTTCTGCCCTCCTCGAGTCTTCAGGCCGGCGGCGAGGTTCTCTACCGGGGACGGGACGTGTTGAAGATGTCGGCCGGTGAACTCCGGTCACTCCGGGGCAACAAGATTGCCATGATCTTCCAAGACCCCATGACCAGCCTCAACCCCTTCCTCCGGGTCAGCACCCAACTCATGGAATCCATTCGCCTGCATCAATCCCTGGACAAGAAGGCGGCCCGGGCCCGGGCCGTGGAAATGCTCCGGCTGGTGGGCATCCCCGACCCCGAACGCCGGGTGACCCACTACCCCCACCAGTTTTCCGGAGGCATGCGACAACGGGTGATGATTGCCATGGCCCTGAGCTGCAACCCCGAAGTCCTCATTGCCGACGAGCCCACCACGGCCCTCGACGTCACCATCCAGGCCCAGATCCTGGAGCTGATCCAAGGGCTGGCAAAGAGGTTGGGGACGGCCACCATCCTCATCACCCACGACCTCGGGGTGGTCGCCGGCATGTGCGACCACGTGTGTGTGATGTACGCCGGGAAGGTGGTCGAAAGGGGCACCGCCGACGAACTGTTCGAAGACCCCCGACACCCCTACACCCGGGGCCTCATCCAGTCGGTTCCCCGGCTGGATCGACAGAACGCCTCCCGGCTCTACAGCATCCCAGGCCAGCCGCCCCACGTGGTCGATTTGCCCGACGCCTGCCCGTTCCACCCCCGGTGTGACTCGGCCATGGACATCTGCCGGCGCCAGTACCCTCCGGTGACCTCGTGGGGCGAAGGTCGAGCCGTCGCCTGTTGGCTCGAGGAGAAACGATCATGACCCATACCGGCTCCCGAGTTCTTCTCGAAGTCGCCAACCTGAAGCAACATTTCCCCCTCGGGGGTGGGTTCCTCCAAGGGCCCCCCCGGTTCGTCCGGGCCGTCGACGGCATCAGTTTCACCCTCCATGAGGGCGAGACCCTCGGGCTCGTGGGGGAGTCGGGGTGTGGAAAGTCCACCACCGCCCGGACCATTGCCCAGATGTATCGGCCCACGTCGGGGNCGATCCTCTTGGAAAACCGGGACATGGACGGCCTGTCCAAGAAGGAGCTGATGCTGGCCCGGAAGGACGTCCAGATGGTCTTCCAGGATCCCTACGCCTCCTTGAATCCCCGGATGACGGTCTTTGAAATCATCGCCGAGCCCCTTCAGATCTTTTCCCAACGTCGGATTCAGCCCCGGACCCGGGCCCAAATCGAGGATAGGGTCCTGACCCTGATGGACCGAGTGGGCCTCTCCCGAGCGTTCCGGAACCGCTTTCCCCACGAGTTTTCCGGGGGGCAACGGCAAAGAATTGGGATTGCCCGGGCGCTGGCCCTCCAACCCAAGCTGATCCTGGCCGACGAGCCCGTGTCGGCCCTCGACGTGTCCATCCAGGCTCAAATCCTCAACCTTTTCAAAGACCTCCAAGAGGAGTTCCACCTCACCTACCTGTTCATTGCCCACGATTTGGCGGTGATTCAATACATCAGCGACAGGATCGCCGTCATGTACCTGGGGCGCATCGTCGAGCTGACCAGCGCCGCCCAACTCTACGCCCGCCCTCTGCNCCCCTACACCCAGGCGTTGCTGTCGGCCGCCCCCATCCCCGACCCGAAGGTCGAGCGGCAGCGCCGGCGGATCATCTTGACCGGGGATGTCCCTTCGCCTACGGTGGAGCACCGGGGATGCTATTTCGTGGAGCGTTGCTCCCACCGTATGGCCCGTTGTTCGGTCGAGGTCCCGGAACTGACCACCGTCGAGCCGGGCCACGAAGTGGCGTGCTTTCTGTACGAGTCTTGATGCGAGGGNGCCGATGAACCGTCTGACCACTGTCCTTGTGTTTCTGGGAGCTTGGCTCCTGGCCGGGCCTTTGGGAGCCGAAACCCTAGGGTTTACCAAGATTGATCTGGATGGAGGGTACCGGTTTGTGGGCCGGTTCCCCGTCGCCCTCAAGGACCTTCCCAACACCGATGCCTACACCGTGACCCTCGACCAAGGGGGCCGGGTCGCCGAGGTGGCCTACTACCGCCGGGGGCGAAACATGCCCGACCCGGTGTTCGGAGCCTCCCGGGTCCGGGTGTCCCAAGAGGGACCCTTCGAGGTGCGGACCCGGCTGAACTCCCGGGGCCAGCCGGTGGCGGGGACCGACGGTGTGGCCCGGGAGCGGTTGAAAACCAACGCCGACGGGTTCTACACCAATCTGTTCCAGTACGATTTGGCCGGGAACCTCAAGGCCGACGCCGCGGGGATCAGTGCCTACCTCTGGGTGCCCGACGCCCACGGTCTTCGGCAGCGCTCCCTGAGGCTCGACAAGGCCGGGAACCGCACGGCGGACAAAAACGGGGTCTGGGAGGTGGCGTACACCTACGATGCCTCGGGCCAGCGGGTCGCCGCCGACTTCCTCGACAGCCAGTCTCATCCCCTGGACGGTGCCAACGGCGTCGGGGGCTACCGGTGGGTCTACGACCCTGCGGGGAACGTGGTGGCCGAGACCCGGGTGGACCTCCACAGTCAACCCACGGCCGACCTCGATGGGGTGGGGCGCATCACCTGGACCTACGACGACCGGGGCCGGGTCCTCGATCAGGCGTTTTGGGACGATAAGGGCCGACCCACCACGGACAACCTGGGGGTCGCCCGGTATCGAAAGTCCTACGACGACCGACTCCACATCACCCGGACCGAGACCCGGGGAACCGATGGGCAACTGGTCCTCGACGACCATGGCACGGCGATTCGGCGGGAATTCTGGTACGACCAGACCAACGAACGGGAAGTCCGAAACTACGGCTTGGCCCTCAATCCCTACTACGACGCCCTGGCCCCAGGCCTCAAGGACGGAGAGGAGCGCTACCTCCTCAAAGACGACATGGCGGGGATTGCGGTCACCCGGCAAACCTACGATGCCAATGGCAACGTCACCGAAGACAAGACCTGGAACCAAGACCTCGAGCCCGTGGCAAACGCCCTCGGCGTTCCGGTGGTCAAGCGTCGCTACAACGACCAGGGGTTGCCCGTCGAAGAAGCGTATTTTGGCCTGGAAAAGACACCCATGGAGAACCGTCAAGGGATCGCCCTAGTCCGGTGGGACTACGACAAATGGGGAAATGCGGTCCGCAAGGATTCCTTCGGTACCAACGGCAACCTCAAGGAAGATCCCCAGGGGGTGGCCTCGTATGTCTGGGTCTATGACGACCATGGTGTCCGGATCAAGCAGACAAACCTGGGAGTGTTTGCTCAAATTAAGGAAGATCATCAGGGGGTCGCCATTTACCAGTGGACCTACGACAAATATGGAAACCTCGCCGAAGAAAGCCACTTCGGNATCGATGAAAAGCCCACCGAGGATGCCTCGGGGGCCTTCATCCTGCGCTACCAAGTGAGTTCGGGGGGAGACCTGGTTCTCGGGTCTCGGTTTGATAAGTCAGGGAAACGGCTGGGAGATTGAGGGTCGGGGCCCCCCGAGGTCAGGTCCGGGGCTTCGGAGGGGNGTCCCCGGACGGAACCGGCTCTTTGCCGGTCTTGATCCGGTTGAGTCGCCCTTCCACTTCCTTGAGGAGTTTTTTCTCCTGCTCTTCGTGGAACTCGTAATGGGGGGCCGTGAGAGCTTCCGGAAACAATCTCTGTACTTCTTGGTACGTAATTTCCTTTTTTAATTCAGGAGTGATGCGAATCCGCCGGGGTTTCGTTACGACCTTAGGGAGGCCCTTTTCTTCCCGAAATTGATTCAGAACTTTCAATGGATTAATAGGAGATCTTGGTTGCCTTGCA
>JGI26470J50227_1000007_pt1 | contig 133011 bp, 122 predicted proteins | sample FreactTroBogLake_FD_50227 | JGI IMG/M metagenome (IMG submission 50227)
CTGCTGAGTATGAGCAGGCATACTATACTGAGCAAAAGCTCCGGCTCGTCGAGTCCGGACTCACACAATAACGTCTCCGGAGAACCCGGGGCGATTCAGTTGCGGCGTATTTTTTACCAGTCTCAGCCTGGGAGTCAAGTGAAGTTTGCTCCTCGGTGCTTTGGCGAGCGTAGATGTAGATGATGCTCATTCAGGCTATTATAGTATCTCGTTCCAATTACGTCTGGGTTCAGAAAGGTGAACGCGGCCAACGAGCCGAGGACGGCCTGAACCGACGGGGCGTCGGCGACGGTGGTGTCCATGGTCGAGGGTCGCAGGGCTCGGACGGCGGCTTTGGTTCCGTACCACGCCAGAAACCCGGCGCCGCCCCAGGTCATCAGCCCGAGGAACCACGTCTGGCCCCGGACCAGGGCTCCCAGGCCGAACACCCCGGCGCCGATGAGGACCAAGTCAGCACCGGCGCAAAAGGCGGCGGACAGGAACACGTGGTGCCGTCGAAGGCCTTGGCGAAGGACGAAGGCATTCTGGGCTCCGATGGCGATGATCAGCGAGGCTCCGAGGCTGAGTCCTTCGAGAAGGGCGAGGAGGCGAGGCATACCGCACTCTACCATGTCCCTCTCCCCCCGTGTATTCCTGGGGGCCGTACGTTATGCTTCTCCTTATGACAGCAGCAGAGCTTCAACAGTACGTGGACGTCCACATTCCCATCGTGAGGGCCAATCGGCTGGTGTTCCTCGAGGTTCGACCCGATCGAGTTTCGGTGGGAGGAACCTTGGCGGACCACGTGAATCACCGGGACTCTGCCTTTGGTGGCAGCCTTTCCACGGCGCTGATTTTGGCGGCCTGGGCCCGGGTGAGGGTTTGGACGGACACGTTCGAGCCGGCGGCCATCATCGTGATCGCCGAACAGAACGTGAAGTTTTCCTTGCCGGTTCTGGCGGACTTTGCGGCGGTCTCTCGGCCCGTGGCTCCCGAAACCCTGGACCGGGCCCGGGGGCACTTGGATCGATTTGGAAAGGCTCGGTTCGCCGTGGAAGCGGTGGCGGTCCACCGGGGNGGGTCCGACGTCCGGGCCCAGTTCACCGGCGACTTTGTGGTCATTATCCCCCGAGCCCAGGGAGGGCGCCCATGATTCGACCCGCGGTTTTCAGTCTCGTCCTGGGTGTCCTGGTGGCCACCTCCGGGTGGTCCCAGGAGTTTCACCGGGGAGTGAACCTGACGGGGTGGTTCCAGGCGTCGGGGGCCGGCGAGATCCCGTTCTCGCGTTTTGGACCCCAGACGGCCAAGGATCTGCTTCGGTTGGGGGTCGACGTGGTTCGACTGCCGGTGAACTTCGTGGCCTTCGCCGGCCCGGGTCCGGATTTTACCCTGGATCCCCGGGCCCTGGGGCTTTTGGACCGAGCCCTGGATTTGCTGACCGGGGCGGGGCTCACCGTGGTGCTCGACAACCATAGCGACCCCCTGGACCCTAGGGTCGCCTCGAACCTGGAGACCTTCCTCAAGGCTCTGTGGACCCAGCTGGCCACGAGGTACCACGATCGACCCACGTCCCTTCTCTTTGAACTCCAGAACGAGCCCCACCAAATCGCCCTCGACGCCTGGGCCTCGATCCAAGACCGAACCTTGGCGACCCTTCGGCGGGTCGATGGGGCGCACACCGTGGTCCTGACCGGGGCCGACTGGGGGTCGGCGAAGGCTCTGGTGGCCTTGCCCGGGTCGTCGGACCCCCACCTGGTCTACACGTTTCACTTTTACGACCCTCTCGTGTTCACCCACCAGGGGGCGTCGTGGGCCCAGCTTCAGGACCTGTCGGGGGTTCCGTTTCCCCCCCGGGCGGGGGCGACTCCCTCGGTGGGGGCGTCCGTACCCCGGTACTACGCCAAGGCCCTCGGCGAGTATCTGCAGAGCGACCCGGTGGCGACCTTCAGCGCCACGTTGGACCAGGTGGCGGCGTTTGCCCGGAACCGCCACGTCCCCGTGTGGTGTGGGGAGCTGGGGGTCTTCAGTGCCCAGGCCGACCCGAGCGACCGGGTGGCTTGGTACCGGACCGTCCGGACCCTCCTCGAAGCCCGGGGCATCCCCTGGACGATCTGGGACTACGAGAATCCCTTTGGTTTGTTCCAACCCCACAGCGCAGAGGTCTTTGACCAGGACCTCAACCTTCCCTTGGTGGAAGCCCTTGGTTTTCATCCCGTGCCCCAGGGGCCCCCTGGACCGAGGGTTCAGCGGGAGGGGTTTGTCCTGTACCACGATGGCTGGGGCCCGGACACCCGGGAGGCGGGGTACCNCCGGACCGGATCGGTGGATGCCCAGGACCCGGACCAGCCCCACTCGGGCCAAACCAGCCTGCGCCTCGAGGGGCTGAGCCAGTACGATGCGGTGGTCTGGGAGTTTCGGCCGTGGAAGGACCTGGGCTCCATCGCGCCCCGGGGAGAGCTCTCGGTTTGGGTCCGGGCCTCGGGGGGACCCTTCAGCGTCGACCTGAGGTTCGTCGACGGGGTCAGTGGCCCCGGCGCCCTTCCGTGGAGGCTATCGACCCGGGTGGACTCGTCCCAGGTGCCTTCGGACCACCAATGGCATTGGGTTCGGATCCCCCTGGGGAAGATGGTGGAGACCGGGGCCTCAGACACCCAGTGGCACCCGCCCCAACCCGGGGCGTTTCGGTGGGACAGCATCGCTCGGTTTGAAATCGTTCCGGAGCGGGGGCCTTTGACGGGGGTGGTCTTGGGGTTCGACGACCTGGAAATCCGCCTTCCCTAACCTTGGATCAGGGGGCGGAGCAGGCCCTCGAGGCCGTTGGTCTTGATTTCCTCCATGGCCCTCAGCTGGTCCCCCAGGGTGCCCTTGGGGTAGCCCTTCCCCTTGAACCAAAGGATGTAGGTTTCGGGAAGGTCGACGAGGTAGCTGCCGGCGTACTTGCCAAAGGGCATCCGGGCATTGGCCAGGACGACAAGGGCCGCAGCATCGTCGGTCACCGGAGGCTCCCGAAGAGGGCGTACGAGTTCTTCTGGGAACGCTTCACCACGTACATGGCCTCATCGGCCCGTTCGAGCAATTCATGGAGGGTGGCCCCGTCCTCCGGGTACAGGCTGGCCCCGATGCTGGCCCCCAACCGGTAGTCGATGGGCTGACCGTCCGGACCTTCCAGGGGTTTCTGGACAGCGGCCAGGATCTTCTCGGCCACGGTCTGGACCCCCGACGGGCCCTCCACCGACACCAAGACCACCCCGAACTCATCGCCGCCGAGCCGGGCCGCCGTGTCCTCTTGGCGCAAACACCCCTGGAGCCGCCGGGCCGCGGTCTTGAGGACGTGGTCCCCCATTTCGTGACCCAGCTGATCGTTGATCGGTTTGAAGTTATCCAGGTCGATGTACAGCACCGCCACCACCCGGTGGTGCCGGCTCGCTTGAAAGATGGCCTGGGACACTCGGTCTTGGAACAAAAGGCGGTTGGGCAGGCCGGTGAGCCCGTCGTGGTGGGCCATTTCGTGCAGGCGTCGTTCCCTCTCCTTCTGGCGGGTGACGTCGGAATGGAGGGAGACAAAGTGGCTGGGCCGGCCCCGGTTGTCCCCCACGAGCCGAACGATGACCCGTTCATCGAACGACGTGCCGTCTTTCTTGGTGGCCACCCGGTCACTCCGCCACTCCCCTGTCCGGAGCAGGATTTGCCGGACTTCCTCGGAGTACAACTCCGACGGGAGGCCCACCATCTCGTGGTTTGCAAATCCCGTGATCCGGGTGAAGGCACCGTTGACTTGAAGGGTCCTTCCCTCGGGGTCGGCAATCATGATCCCTTCTCCGATGTTTTCAATGACGGCCTGGAGCAACCGGGCTTGGCTCTCCATGGTGGACAGGTGCCGGGCATTCTCGACGGCGTAGCGAATGGAGCGCTCGAGCTCCCGGGTGGCCAAGGCGTCCTTCCCCAGAAAGTCTACGGTTCCGGCTTCCATCGCTTCCCGGTCCAGGGCCGAACTGTCGTGGTTGGTGAGCAGGATGGCGGGAACCCGGCTCCCCTGGGCCTTGGCATCCCGAAGGACTTCGAGGCCAGTCCGGGCTCCCAGCTGGTAGTCGAGCAAACACACGTCGTGGCGATTTTGCAACAGCAACTCCAGGGCTTGTTCGGGGCGGGCGACCCATTCAATCTGGTAGTCCGCCCAGGGGTACACCGCTAGGGCAGACCTGGCGAGGACGAAACTATCCTCATCGTCGTCCACCAGCAGTACCGAGATGACGGCTCGATTACTTTTTGTCATGAAGGCCTCCGGGGCCGGGACGTCCAAAATTCTTCCGGAAAGGTGATCCGAAACACGGCCCCCTCCCCGGGGCGGCCCTCCGCCACGATGGTCCCCCCGTGGCGGACCACAATTTTACGGCAAATGGCGAGTCCGACGCCAGTTCCCTCAAACTCCCCCTGGCCGTGCAACCGTTGAAAAATCTCAAAGATCCGTTCCGAGTACTGGGGGTCGAAGCCAATGCCGTTGTCCCGGACCGACACCACGGGTCCCCCCGGTCCAGGGTCCAAGGTGATCCGAATCACCGGAGGGACCCCCGTTCGATGGTACTTGAGGGCATTCCCCACGAGGTTTTCGAACAACTGGCGCATCTGGGTCGGGTCACCCTGGGCCGGGGGAAACTCGGGGGCCTCGATGGTCGCCCCGGTTTCCTGGATCCGCAGGTGCAGGTCAGAAACCACTTCCCGGAGCACGTGGTTCAAGTCGATGGGCTCGGGAGGTCGGCCCTTGGTGGTGACCCGGGAGTAGCCCAAGAGGNCCTGGATCAGCCGTTGCATCCGCTGGGCCGCGTTTTGCATCCTTTGCAAGTGATCCAGCCCTTCGGCGGTGAGGTGGTCCTTCTCGAGGACCTTCACCCTCTCCCCAAAGGCCAGAATCTTCCGCAAGGGTTCCTGGAGGTCGTGGGACGCCACGAACGCAAAGTCTGTCAGCTCGCGGTTGCTAGCTTCCAGGCGCAGGGCGTAGTCGGCCACCTGCAATTCAGCATTTCGGTTATGGGTGACGTCCCGAAAAATGTGAGCGGTTCCCACGAGTTTGCCGGCGTCGTTCCGGATGGGGCTGAAATGCCAGTCGTAGTACCTCATGCCGTGGTCGTCTTGACGCTCGAAGATCACCCTAAACTCGGCCCCGGTCAAGGCTCGCTGAAAGAGATTAAGCACGTAGGTCTTGGTAATGGCGTCCACCCTTTGCATGAGCGTAGACAGGGGATCGCCTACTTTAGGGGTGATCTGATTGAAGGTCTGGTGGTATTGAATGAACGCGGCGTTGAACACCACCAGGCGATAGTTCTTGTCCACGGCCACCNCCCCGTCGCTGGACCCTTCGATGATGCCCCTCAATTGGCTGTAGGCCCGGGCGCGGTGGTCTTCGGCTCGGCGGAGGAAGATCAACCCCACCACCCCCGAGATGACGACCAAGATGCTCAAAAGCAGGATAAGCCGGGACGAGTCCAGGGCCCGGGCCCGACCCGAGGCCAGCCGTTGGGCCATGGCCCGGGCCTCTTGGTCCCGAAGGGCCCCCACCAGACTGCGGATCGACTCCATCACCGGGAAGCCCCGGCGCTGTTCCAAGCGTTCCTCGGCGGCGGCCCTCCCTTGGGTGCGAAACACCTCGATCGTGTCGGCCATCTGCTGCAGGCGGATGTCGATGGCCTGGGCCAGGGCTTCCAGCTCGGCCTGCTCCACCAGGGAGCGGCCGGTTCCCTCCCGGATGGTCGACAGGATCATCGGCCAACTCCGGACCGCAGCGTTGTAGGGTTGCAGAAAGTCGGGGTCGGCGGNGATCAGGTAGCCCCTCTCCCCGGTTTCGGCCGAAAGGACCAGAGAAAAAGCGTCTTGCAACTGGTCGAGCACTTCCTGGGCATGGGCCACCCACTTGGTTTCCTCCACCATGGCGGCCGCGTTCGTGTACGACCCCGTCCCCAGGGCGGCCAGGACCACCAGGACCACCGCGACCACCAGGAGAATCGTCGACCGGGACTTGTTGACGCTGGGAAGTTGCTTACGCTTCACGCCGGGCCTGTCCTCGTCGAGGAGTGGCATCGAGGTGGAAGCGAAGGCAAAGGGGAGTCTCTTCGGGGTCCATAGTTCAAGTGTAAGAGGTTCCTTTTCGTTTTGCCGGGATTCCACGAACGACGGGCCGTGTTAGACTCGGTCTATGGAACCTATCGAACACCTTTCGGCCACTCTTGACCATCTGTTGGAGGACTATCGCCTTCGCTACCCCGAGGAAGCCCCCGTCGCCGGGCAATTTCGGGAGTTCCTCTTCTCGGGGGAGGCCCTTCAGGGCCGGTCCAACGAACGTCGTCACATCACCGCCAGCACGTGGATCGTCAATCCCCTTCGGACCAAGGTTCTGTTGACCCACCACGCCAAACTGGGAATCTGGGTGCAACTCGGGGGCCACACCGACGAGGGAGAGGACTGGGTGGGGGCCGCCCTCCGGGAAGCCCAGGAAGAATCCGGCCTTCCCCTGGGGCACCTAAGGCTGGTCNCCCCCGGCCTGTTTGACCTCGACATCCACGGCATCCCTGGTCGCCCGGGGTTCCCGGCCCACGACCATTACGACCTCAGGTTCCTGGTCGAAGCCGACGACCAGGCCCCCCTGACGGTGTCCGAGGAAAGCTACAACCTCGCCTGGGTCCCGTTCGAGGAGCTGCCCCGGTTCACCACCGAGGCCTCCCAAGTCAGGATGGCCCAGAAGACCGCCTTTTACCGCCCCGGTGTGTAGTGGTTTTCGCCCCCGTCCCGGCCGAACGCAAAGGGGCTGTAGGTATCGGTACCGACCATGTCCAGGGCCTCGTGCCGCTTCAGGGCCCGGATCACGAGGATGGTCACGGGGGTCAGGACGATTTCCACGAGACTCTTGAGGATCCACTGGCTCACGATGAGCGAGGCCGCGTCGTTGGCAGGAAACACTCCAAAGAGGACGCCAACCCCGACGAACAGCGACGTGTCGACGGCCTGGCCGACCACCGTGGACGCGATGGTCCTAAGGGGCAACCACCGGTGCTGGGGATCCCAGGTCACCATCCACACCTTCATCGCGGCCAAGGTCGTGTCATTGGCAAAACTCCCGAACCAGGCCCCGCAGACACTGGCCACCACCAGTCCAGGAACCTGACCCAAGACGGCGGCAAACGCCGGTTGGTTCGTGAAGTCGGGACTGGAGGGGAGGGCCACCGCCGCGGTATAGAGGAGGGCGGCCAGGATGTTCGCCGCAAAGGTGTACCAGACCACCCGGCGGGAGGCCCCGTACCCGTACACCTCGGTGAGGATGTCCGACAGAATGTAGGCCACCGGAAAGAGGAGCAGGGTGCCCACATCGGTGCTCACGGGAATCCCCAGGACCGAGAACCCAAAAAACTTTTGTGAGATGATGTTCGAGACGAGCACAATGGCCACAGCGAGGGCAATCATGGGCTCGAGCAGACTGAAACGACGGTTTGGCATGGCCAAGCCTCCTAGTTTTGATTTATTTTCCGCGCAGGATGGTTCCGAACTGCGCGTGGCCCACCAGGGGCCTCGCTACCATAAAGAGGGCCGGCCTCCCTGTAAAGGGGCTAGCTCCGGGTCGCCTTCCAACCCAACACGATGACCGAGGCCCAGCCCACCAGGAAGGCCACTCCCCCTAAAGGGGTCACCGCCCCGAGCCAGAGGACCCCGGTGAGGGCCATCAGGTACAGGGACCCCGAGAACAGCAGAATTCCGGCGGTGAAAGCCCCGAGGGCCACCGTCCGGGCCCGGGAGACCCCCGGGGCCAGGGCCAAGCCCCCGAGGAGCACCCCGTGGACCAAGTGGTACTCGACCGCCGTCTGCCACCAGCCCAGGGCCTGGGGCGAAACCAGGGACCGCAACAGGTGGGCTCCGAAGGCCCCGAGGGCCNCCCCCAAGAAGCCGGCGNCCCCGGCGACCACCAACCATCCGTTTCTCTTGTGTTCCATCCCTCTACTGTGCCCCGGGGGCGGGAACTTGGCAAGGTCGGGCCGCCTCGGTACAGTAACTCCTCCAAAGGAGTCTCCCATTCCCCNCCCCCTTCGTTCCTCCCTGGCCCTGGCCGGCGCCGCCCTGATCTGGGGGGTGGCCTTCGTGGCCCAGCGGGTCAGTCTAGACCACCTCGGCGCCTTCACGTTCAACGGTCTACGCTTTGCCCTGGGGGCCCTATCCCTGGTGCCCCTCACCCTGCTGTGGAAGCCGGCTTCCCGGCCGGGTGTGTCCTCCGGTTGGAAGGCGGCCCTGGTCCCGGGGGTGGTCACCGGCCTCGTCTTGTTCGCCGCCGCCACCCTTCAACAGCTGGGGTTGTTCTGGACCACCGCAGGGAAAGCCGCCTTCCTCACGGGCTTCTACATTCTGCTGGTACCCCTGGTGGGGGTGGCCATGGGCCGGCGGACCCACCCGGGGGTGTGGTGGGGCGCGGGGCTGGCCCTCATCGGGCTGTATTTCTTGAGCGTCTCGGCGGCCTTCACGGTGAGCCTGGGGGGTTTGTTCGAGCTGGTCGGGGCCGGGTTTTGGACCGCCCATATCCTGTTGATCGATCGGTTCGGGGCCCGCCTCGATCCCCTGAAGCTATCCGTGGTCCAGTTCGTCGTGTGCTCGGCCCTGAGTTTGGCCTTTGCGGTACCCTTGGAGACCTTCACGTGGTCGGGGTTGCAGGCGGGGTTGGTTCCCCTGCTCTACGCGGGCATCGGATCGGTGGGGATTGCCTACACCCTGCAAGTGGTGGGGCAACGGGGAGTCGCCCCGGGGCCCGCGGCCCTCATCCTCAGCCTCGAGACCGTGTTCGCCGCCCTGGGCGGGTGGCTGTTGTTGGGCGAAACCCTGGGCCTTCGGGAGTTCCTGGGGTGCGGGTTTATGCTCGCGGGGATGGTGGCAGCCCAGGTTTGGCCATCCCGCTTTTCTTCCCCTCCCCAAATGCGGTAGAATCCAACGTTCGTTATTTTCCTCCCCGGAGCTTATTTATGGATTCGGATACCCTCGTCAAGAGTCTTCATCCCCTCGAGGTTAAGGTTCTTTTGACCTTCGCCCCTGGTTCCGCCCTCACGGCGGACCAACTGGCGGCCCAGCTCGACTACAAAGTCGGTCAATCGAACCAGGCGTTCAGCTGGCTGGTGGCCAAGGGGCTGGCGACCGAGACGGGACGAGCCTCACAAACCGTGTACGAGATCACCGACCTGGGGCGAACTCAGTTGACCTCGGGCACCCCCGAAGAGAATTTGCTCCAGGCCCTCGAGAAGGGCCCCATCCCCATGGCCGAAGCCGCCGCCCTCCTGGGGATTGAGCAAAAGGACATGGGCTCCGCCTACGGCCAACTGGCCAAGGAAGGCCTCCTGGCCATGGACGAGGGCAAGCGCATTGTCCGGAAGACTCCCGAGCCGTCGCCCCGGATGAAGGCCCTGAGGACCCTCCTCACCAAGGCCTCGGCCGATCCTTTGGCCGAAGGCACCCTCAGCGACGAGGAAAAGGCGGTTCTCGCCGGGGTGGCCAAGAAGCGAGGCGCCGCCGCCAGCCCCTTCAAGGTGAGCGACCGGGAAACCGTCACGTTCACCCTGACCCCTGCCGCCGGGGAGGCCGCCGACCTCTTGCGGGCCAAGGGTGTCACCGGAGAAGAACTCAACGCCCTGNCCCCCGCCCACTTGGCCTCGGGAACCTGGAAGGGGCGCATCTTCCGGGCCTACAACGTCCAGGTCCCGGCCGCCCGGCTCATCATTGGCCGGCGGAACCCCTACCAAGAATTCATCCTGTCCGTGAAAGACAAGCTCGTGAGCCTGGGGTTCGAGGAGTTCGACGGGCCGTTGGTCGAGACCGAATTCTGGAACGGCGATGCCCTGTTCATGCCCCAGTTCCACGCCGCCCGGGACATCCACGACGTCTATTACGCCAAGAACCCCACCCATGCCAAGGCCATCGAGCANCCCTGGCTCGACCGGGTCGCCGCCGCCCACACCGACGGCGGCGACACCGGCAGCCGGGGGNGGCAGTACAACTTCGACCGCGACTTCACCCGCCGCCTGGTTCTCCGGAGCCAGGGGACCGTCCTTTCGGCCAAACAACTGCCCCACGCCAAGGTCCCGGGCAAGTACTTCGGGGTGGTCCGGTGTTTCCGGTACGACCAAGTGGACGCCACCCACGGGGCCGACTTTTACCAAACCGAGGGGATTGTCCTGGGCAAGGACGTCAACCTTCGGACGTTGTTGGGTCTGTTGAAGATGTTTGCCGTGGAAGTGGCCGGGGCCACCGAGGTCAAATACGTCCCGGGGTACTTCCCCTTCACCGAGCCGTCCATCGAAGTGCACATCAAGCACCCCGTGCTGGGTTGGTTCGAACTGGGCGGGTCCGGTATCTTCCGCCCCGAAGTCACCAAGAGTCTGGGGATCGACGTCCCTGTGTTGGCCTGGGGCCTGGGCATCGACCGGATGGCGCTCATGAGCCTTGGCCTCTCGGACCTGCGCGAACTGTTCACGAACAACCTCGAGACCCTCCGCCTGCGGAAACGGAAGTAAGGAGTCCCCCATGCCCAAAATCGAAGTAGATCAAAACGCCTTCTTCCGGCTGGCCCACCAACGGTACACCGTCCAGGAACTCATCGACCTCTTGCCCGTCCTCAAGAGCGAAGTGGACGGGGCCGAAGGGGACATCCTCAAGCTGGAATTCAACGACACGAATCGTCCCGACCTGTGGAGCACCGCCGGGGCCGCCCGGGGCCTCCGGGTCTACTACCAAGGGTGGGAGCCCAAGTATCCCTTCTTTTCCACCCTCGAAAAGCGTCAGAGTGACGGCGGACGTCGGGTCGTGGTCGACCCAGGCTTGCAAACCATTCGCCCCTACTGTTCGGCCTTTGTGGTGAAGGGCACCGTGGACCAGGCGGCCCTCGACGACCTCATCCAGACCCAGGAAAAACTCTGCCACAACTTTGGACGCAAGCGTCGGACCTTTGCCATGGGGGTGTTCCGGGCCGGGTTGGTCCAATTCCCCGTCCAGTACCAGGCCGCCGACCCCGATGCGACCACGTTTGTCCCGTTGGGGATGACGGAGTCGTTGACCCTTCGTCAGATTTGCAAGAAGCACCCCAAGGGCCTGGAATACGGGTACATCGCCGAGGCGTTTCCGAAATTCCCCCTCCAGCGCTCGGCCGATGGCAGGATTCTGTCGTTCCCCCCGGTGATCAACAGCGCCGACCTGGGGGCCGTCGAGGNGGGGGATACCGAGCTCTTCATCGAGATCACAGGAACCGACCAGCCCGCCGTCACCCTGGCGGCCAGCATTGTGGCCTGTGACCTGGCCGACATCGGCTTCGAGATCCTTCCCGTCACCGTCGAGTACCCCTACGACACGCCGTTTGGTCGCGAAGTGACCTTCCCCTTGGCGTTCCAAGCCCCGGTGACCACCGACCTGGAGTCGGTGAACAAATTGCTGGGCGTGAACCTGGGGGGCGAGCAAGTCCAGAATGCCCTGAAGAAGGCCGGGGTCTCCAGTCGGTACGCCAACGGCTCGTTGACCGTGTTTCCGCCTCCCTACCGGAATGACTTCTTGCACCCGGTGGACATCATCGAAGACGTGATGATCGGCCGGGGTCTCGATTCCTTTGACCCCGTTCCCCCCCAAGACGCGACCATCGGCCGCCTGACCCCGGAAGAGCTCTTTGGCCGGAAGGTTCGGGACCTGATGATCGGGATGGGCTTCCAGGAGATGATCTACAACTACTTGGGGAGTCGACGCGACATCATCGACCGGATGACCATCCCCGGGGACGACGTTTTGCAGATCCTGAACCCCATGACTGAAAACTATGAGTTTGTCCGAAACTCCATCGCCCCCAACCTCCTCGAAACCGAATCCGTGTCCGGTCATGCGGTGTATCCCCACCACATCTTTGAGGTGGGAAAGATCGTTCGCCTCGATCCCAACGACAACCAAGGGTCGGTGACCAGGAACAGCCTGGGCTTCTTGAGTGCCGGGGCCGACGAGAACTTCAACCAGGCCAACAGTCGAATCGCCAGTCTGTTCTACTACCTCGACCGGGAGTTCACGGTGAAAGAGAGCTCCGACCCCCGGTTTATCCCCGGGCGGGGGGCCGACGTGTTCGTGGCCGGCCACCGGGTGGGGGTCTTCGGGGAGCTTCACCCCCAGGTACTCCAGAACTGGGGCGTGGGGGTTCCCGGGTGTTTGGCGGACCTCGATCTGGACACCCTGCTGAAATCTTAGTATCTTCACGGTGATCTTTGGGGCGGGGTGAAGTTGGGCGAGAGCCCAACCATTCCCCACCGGCGGTATAGCCCGCGACCCGACCTGCGGAGGTTGGTTGAATCGGTGAAACTCCGATGCCGACGGTATAGTCCGGATGGAAGAAGATCGTTCACATCCGCNCCCTCTGTCCCCGTGTCGGGACACTCGTCTGTGATGGTATGCTGAATCACCAGCCCCACTCGTCTTCGACGTCGGTTTCTCCGGCTCGAGGGTCAGTGGGGCTGTGTGCTTTTGCACCACCGTTCGGGCGCTTTTTCCAACGGCCCCCGCCCCAGGGGGATCGCATGAACTCATCGATATGGATGGGGAGGGCTCTGGCCTTGGCCCGTCAAGGCCAGGGCGCCACCGCCCCCAACCCAGCCGTCGGGGCCGTCTTGGTCAAGGCCGGCCGGATCATCGGCGAAGGCTTTCACCGGGGGCCGGGGCAACCCCACGCCGAGGCCGTGGCCCTCGACGACGCCCGGGCCCGGGGGGAGGATCCCCGGGGGGCATCCCTCTTCGTCAGCCTCGAGCCCTGCTGCCACGAGGGCGGGGGAAAGCGCACCCCTCCCTGCGCCCAGAGGGTGGTCGCCGAAGGGGTGGCCGAGGTCTTCGCCGCCGTGGCCGACCCTAACCCCCGGGTCGCCGGCCGGGGCATGGCGCTGTTGCACAGCGCCGGGGTGAAGGTCCACTGGGGGCCCTGTGAGGCCGAAGCCCAGGAATTGATTTCAGATTTCGCCGTCTGGGTCACAGCCCGGCGACCCTTCGTCACCCTCAAGTGGGCGCAGAGTTTGGATGGGGAGACCACGGGGGTCGGCTCTCCCTGGGTCACTGGGCCCGAGGCCCGGGCCCACGGCCACGAACTCCGGGCCGCCCACGATGCGGTGGCGGTGGGAGCCGGAACCCTCCGGATCGACGACCCTCAACTGACCGTTCGCCACGCCCCCCTGGGGCCCGGGGGCACCCCCCGCCGTCTGGTGTTCGCCGGGGCCCAAGGGCTCCCAGCCCAGGCCCACGTGTTTACCGACGACCAACGACACCTGACCTGGGTGGTCGCGAACCCCCGGGGGCCGGTGGGGGACCAAGCCCAGCGCCTGACCCCAGGCCGGGTGGTGCCCTGGGACGGCCAGGATCTCCAGGCCCTGGGGGAAGCCCTGTTGGCCGCGGGCTTTTACCGGGTCTTCGTCGAAGGCGGGCCCCGACTGCTCGGTTTCTTCCTTCGCCAGGGCTGGTGGGACAAGGTGGCCTTGTTCACGGCGCCCTCCTTTTTGCGTCCCCAGGCCCCCGAGGGGGAAGCGGTGTCTTTGGTGCAGCCCCAGTGGTCGACCTGGGGACGGGACAGCTTGGTCGAGGGGTGGAACCCCGCCAGCCCCTCCCGGACCAGCTCCCCTCCCAAGGAGTTCGCATGTTCACCGGTTTGATCGAGGAAGTGGGAACCTTGACCGGCGTCGAGAACCGGTCCGGGGGGCGAACCCTGAGGGTGTCGGCCCGGACCGTCACCCCGGGCTTAGCCCTGGGGGACTCGGTGGCCCTCAACGGGGTGTGCCAGACGGTGACCCAGGCGGGGACCGACTGGTTTGAAGTCGAGGCCGTGGGAGACACCCTGACCAAGACCACCCTGGGGAGCCTCGGACCCGGGGCGACCCTCAACCTGGAGCGGGCCTGCCGGGCCGATTCGCGGTTGGGGGGGCATTTTGTCCTAGGGCACGTGAACGCCGTGGGCCAGGTGGTCACCTGGTCTCCCCGGGGAGATTCGTGGGTCCTGGAGATTTCTCCCCCGCCGGAGCTTCGCCGGTACTTGGTCGCCGAAGGGTCGGTGGCCGTCGACGGCATCAGCCTGACCGTGGCCGAGGCCCGGGACGATCGATTCCGGCTCAGCATCATCCCCCACACCCGGGCATCCACGACCCTGGCCCACCTCAAACCCGGCCAAGGGGTGAACCTCGAGGTCGACATCTTGGCCAAGTACGTCGAAGGACTCCTGCGTCCCACCACCGGGGGCATCGGCGAAGACAAACTCAAACTCTGGGGGTACCACCGATGAACACCATCGAAGAAGCACTCGCGGCCTTGGCCGCCGGCCGAGTCATCCTCGTGGCCGACGACGAGGATCGTGAGAACGAAGGGGACTTCATCGTGGCGGCCGAGCGGGCGACCCCCGAGGTCGTCAACTTCTTGGCCACCGAGGGCCGGGGCCTGATCTGCGCCGCCCTCCCACCCCCCCGGGCCCAGGCCCTCTCGCTGGCGGTGACCCCGAGTCGCTTCGGCCCCCCGGCCCTCCACGGAACGGCGTTCACCGAAAGTGTGGATTTCGTCCACGGCACGACGACCGGGATCTCGGCCGCCGACCGGAGCGCCACCCTGATGGCCCTGGCCGATCCCCGGGCCCAGACCCAGGACTTCGCCCGGCCCGGGCACGTGTTTCCCTTGGTCGCCTCGGCGAGGGGGGNGCTGGAACGCCGGGGTCACACCGAGGCCACCGTAGACCTGTGCCGGGCCGCCGGGTTTTCGGGGGTCGGGGTCCTCTGCGAAGTCTTGAACCCCGACGGGTCCATGGCCCGGTACCCCGATCTTCAGACTCTGGCCCAAAGGTGGGGTCTGGTCCTGGTTACCGTCGAACAACTCGTCCGCTGGCGGACGATGGAACAACAAACTCAGCACGAAGGAGCAAAGGTATGAAGATCATCGAAGGAATGTTTGAAGGGAAGGGGCGAAAGGTGGCCCTGGTGGCCAGTCGGTTCAACGAACTGGTCGTGTCGAAGCTCATCGAGGGGGCCCGGGATTGCTTGGTCCGCCACGGCGTCCAGGACGACGACCTGGTCTTGTCCTGGGTCCCCGGGGCCTACGAGATCCCCCTGGTGGCGGGCAAACTTGCGGGGACCGGTCGCTACGACGCCGTGATCACCCTGGGTGCCGTGATCCGGGGGTCTACCCCCCACTTTGATTACGTCGCTTCGGAAGTTTCGAAGGGAGTCGCTTCGGAAAGCCTGCGCACCGGGGTGCCGATTCTGTTCGGCGTCCTGACGTGCGACACCCTGGAGCAGGCCCTGGAGCGGGCCGGGGTCAAGGCCGGGAACAAGGGCTGGGATGCGGGGTTGAGCGCCCTCGAAATGATGAGCCTGGTGCCCCGGCTGGCGGCGACTATTTCTTGAGGATATGTTTCAGGGCTTCGACGGCCAGGGCGTGGTCCTGGTGTTGCTTGAGCCCTGAAACGGTCAAGGTTCCCACGACCCCGGTGCCCTTCAGGATGATCGGGAAGCCTCCCCCGTCAAAGGCGTAGTCCTTCTCGTCGACGGCGTACTTCTTCGCCGGGGTCGTCTCTTCCTTGGTGAGCTTGCGATTCATGTAGAAGCTTGAGTGACCCCACCGGTACACCGTTCTGGTCTTGCGATCCACCCAGGCATCGTTGTCCGGGCAGGTTCCGTCGGCGGCCCAATGGAAGATCCGCTGGCCCCCTTTGGTGATACCGACGGCGATCTTGAGACCTTCGCGTTTGGCCCGGGCCACCAGCCAGGTGCCCAGACGCCAGGCCACGGAATTGTCAAACCGAGTGAACTGCAGGTCGGCTTCTTGTTGCAACAAGACTTCGAGGGGAGTGTCCATACCCCTAGTATCTCACAAGGGGGAGCCGCCGAGAAAGGCGGGGCCCAGGACCCTCTCCAATCACCACGGCAACCTTCCCGCTCGATCGAAAAACCCGCCGGTCGGGCCCTCCGAGCCCAGAGTCGAGTACTTGATGACCACCGCCGCCGCGTCTTCGACGGCTCCTGGGCCGCGAAAATTGTTGAACTCCGTGGCGGTGTACCCTGGGTCAACCGCATTTACCTTAAACGGTTCGTCTTTGAGGTCATAGGCCAACCACACGGTGTAGGCGTTCAACGCCGTCTTCGACGTGAAGTACGCCGACTTGAAGGGGTAGAATTCCCAGGTCGGGTCGCTTTGGCCCGTCAACGATCCCAGGCCGCTGGAAACGTTTACGATCCGGGGCTCCGGTCCCCGGCGCAGCAGAGGAAGGAAGGCTCGGGTCACCGTCACGACCCCAAAAAAATTCGTCTCGAACACCTGCCGTAGGTTCTCTACCGAGGTCCGGTCCAAAAGGGGAGACCCGACGATCCCCGCGTTGTTTACCAACACGTCCAGGTGGGGTATCCGGCTTGTCAGGCTTTCGGCGGCGGCGAGGACCGTGGCCGGTTGGGTGACATCCAGAGCCACCACCTCGATGCGCCCGGGTCCTGACGGCAGATCGCCCCAGTCGGCCTTGGCGCTTTCGGGGTTCCTGACCCCTGCGAACACGTGGAATCCCGCCTGCACAAACTGGCGGACCGTTTCTCGCCCAATCCCCCGGCTGGCGCCTGTGATCAATACTGTTTTCATGGTGAACTCCTCGAGGTGAAGTTAGCCTCGGAGGGTCGGGCTAAGAAGGGACGAATCCCCGGGAGTGATGGACTTTTCTTCCAGAGAGGCGACAAAGGCCGACACAGACTGTCCCACCTCACGCTTGAAGAGCCGAGAAAAGTAGCTCTCATCGTTGAATCCCAGGTGCTGAGCCAGCTCCTTTACGGAAAGTGGAGAGTAGACCAACAGCCTCTGGGCCTCGAGGACCGTCCGCTTGGTCAGGTACTCTTTGGGTGATACCCCCGAGAACGCCTTGACCACCGTGTACAACCGGGTCTCGCTCTGGCCCAAGGTCCGGGCGATGTCGGCGACCGTGGGTTGCTGGCGAAAGGACTCGTCGACCAGCTGTCTGAAGCGAAGAAACGTTTCCTTGGTTCGAGGGGGGGCATCCACCGACGACCCTGCGAAGTAGCCGACCTCGACCTCCGTCAGGACGGTCAGCAAGTAGGTCAGCACCAGATCGGGAGGGCCGGCCCCCTGGTCCCAAGCCTTCTCCAGGAGGGGGAGCAACGCCCAAACCCGCTCCTGAGCCTCGGCATCCAGGAGAATCTTTGAAGAGGAGAGGGGATCAAGCCAAAACCGATTGCTCCGGGGAAGGCGGCTCAGACAAGCTTCGTCGAAGGTGATCTTGAAGAAATCGGCGCCGGATTTGGACCCAGGAGGAACCCTCATTTGGTGGGGTTGGACGAACAGAATTTGGCCATCGGTCACGGAGACATCGTTAAAATCGACCGTGTAGGTCACAGAACCTGAGCGAACAAACAGAAGGAAATAATGCTTGGTCCGGTGGGGCTGAAGCATCTGTCGAACCTTGGTCGAGTTAGGGTCAAAGGTTCGAGGGGTGACCACCGAGAGGTTCAGCGTGGTGGGGGTGCTAACGTCGTAGAGGAGTCTGCTGAGATCCGGGGGGAGGGCTGAGTTCGACGTACTCACAAGGCATCATAACAGGCACCGACACGGATGGTAAGGTTCACGAACTCAAATCCAGGCTGGGGCCCCGGGGCTGTCCCCGGGGCTCGTTCAGCTGAAGTAGTGCGGCAAGGCCAGGTCCTGGAGGATGGTGTTGTGGGTCGGCAACCAATTCAACGTCGCTCGGGTGTGCTCGCTCGTGGCGGGGCAGTTCATCCGGCCGAAGTTGACGAAGCCTCCAAAATACTCGACGGCTTGTTCCGGGGTCAGGCTCCGGGTCGGCAACCCCAACTGGGCACCGATGGCCTCGGCAATGGACTTGAACGGGACCTCCTCTTCGGCCACGGCGTGCCACCGGTTGCCCCCGGGGGCGCCTTCCAGAACGAGGCGATACAGACGAGCGGCATCGAGGGTGTGGACGGCATTCCACGCGTTGGTGCCTTCACCCACGTATCCCGAAAACTTGTTGTTCCGGGCCAACGCGACCAGCCTGGCCAAGAATCCATGGTGGTCGAGGGTGCTGTGGACCGAGGGGGCGAGCCGAACGACGGCCGAGCGCACCCCCTGGGAGGCTAAAGCCACCACCCAATTCTCGCTATCCACCCGGGGCCCCCGGGGTAAGGAGTCAGCCTCGGACACCTTCCGGGCCTCGGCATGCAAGGCAAGCAAAGCCGTTCCCGAAGTGATGACCAGGGGTTTTCCCGTTCCGACCAAGGCAGAACCCATGGCTTGGACGGCCAGCAGGTCGGACTGGGCGGCCTGGGCGAACCCGTCGGGTCGGCCCGAGAAGGCCACATCGTGGCGATAGGCCAAGTGAATGACTCCGTCCGCCTCGGACGCAGCCTTGGCAAGGTTGTCCACGTCGTCGAGGTCACCGTTCCACACCTCGGCACCAGCCGCCTTGACCGCCTTTTGCGCCTTCTCGGACCGAGCCAGGCCCACGACGGTGTGCCCAGCGTTCAACAGCTCAGGGATCAGTGCCGAACCCACGTGGCCCGAGGCTCCCGTGACAAATACTCTCATTCCATCCTCCATGTCACACTGTGACATGAGCAAGATACCACATGATGTCACTTTGTGCTATAGTCGCAGTATGAGTCGTTGGCAACCGGATGCTCCGGCGAGGCTTCAACAAGCTGCCATGGAGCTGTTTCGCGAAAAGGGTTACGAAGGGACTACGGTCGAGGAGATTGCTCAGAGGGCGGAACTGACGCCCCGGACCTTCTTCCGGTACTTTCCGGACAAGCGCGAGGTGCTGTTTTGGGGTACCGAGAGGTTCGAGACGAGGATGGTCGAAGGGGTTCTGCAAGAGGCGTCGCCCGATCCCCTTGTGAGGGTCATGAAAACCCTCGGGGCCGTGGCGGCGGACTACTTCGACGCCCGAGCCAGCGCCGTGAGACTAAGGCGGAGCATCATTCAGTCCAGCCCGGAACTCCAGGAGCGGGAAGGCCAGAAAATGGTGAGGGTTGCGGCTCGCTTGACCGAAGTGCTTGTGGGTGAGGGCCTCGAGGCCAAAACGGCGGCCCTCGCCGTCGAATTGGGTATCCTGGTGTTTCGACGAGCCTTCGACGAATGGGCCGAGGCGAGCGAAACCACCCTCGTCGCCACCATCCAAGACAATTTTGTCCGAATCCGAGCCATGGCCCTCGGGAGTCTGACTTAGAGCGAGCGGGTCGCCCCGGGGGGCCCGCCACCCCCAGGGGCAGTCGCTAGAGAACTTGATCAGCCCAGCTTCTGGAGGGCCGAGACGATTTCCAGGGGGTCGAGGCGATCCCTCCAGTCCGCACTGACCCGGCTCACCACGATACCGTCGTGATCGGTCACGTAGGTCGCAGGCATGGGCAATTTCCAGGAGCCATCGCCGTTGTAGGCCGTCAAATCGATGCCTGCGTTCTTGAAGAACGCCCGAAGTTCGAGGGGCAGCGAATAGACCAGTCCAAATTCGGCGGCCACCTTGAGGCCGGGATCGCTCAGCACCGAGAAGCCCAAGCCTAGCTTCTCGCTGAAGCTCAGGCTATTGTCCGGCGTCATCGGAGAAATGGCGACCAGTTGGGCGCCCAGCCCTTGGATGTCGGGCAGGCTTTCCTGCAGGGCTCTCAGTTCCAAATTGCAATACGGACACCAGGCACCTCGGTAGAAGGCAATCACCAGAGGCCCCCGGGCGAGAAGTTCCCCCGACGACACAGACTTCCCGAGGGCATCCTTCAGCGTGAACGCGGGGATTTCGTCNCCCTCCCCGATAGCCTTTTCCTCGAGGCGTTGCGCCTTGAGGTCTGCGATCAGTTGATCGAACAGTTTGAGGGCGACGGGGGGAAGCTGCGTCTGCTGCAACTTCTTAAGACTTTCCAAATCGGCGGCAAGACTCATCCAAAACTCCTTAGACCGGCAACGGGTCGTGTATCTACCACCCCAGTATAGGTCAGAATCGTGCGGAAGAATGGAATGGCCCGTATGCATAAAAATTCGGTCAGGAGGGAGGGTGGCGACCGGAAGCGGACGCAAAAAGAAAAGNCCCCGTCTTGAGACGGGGTCTTTGTTCATACCAGCCGAGAGACTTGAACTCTCACGGTGTCGCCACCGGCGGATTTTGAGGCTGGTTTGACATCGCGTCCCCTACAGTCACGATACGTCACCTTATATCTTATTTCCAAGCCTGACGGTGCCTGATGGTCGCTGAATCCGCTAATCTGCTCAGTTTCGGCGCTCACACGAGGTACCGGTCAATCCGGCCAGTCCACCGGATGACCACAAGACTCTGGACTTCAAGTCCGCGTTGGGCGTTGTCGTGGCTGCTGATCTGGGCAAGATCGTTCGCCCTCCAGAGCCACCAGCGGTCTTTGCCCGAACTCGTCGACAAGGTAGGCAACGACGACCTGCCCCCCTCAAAATCTGCCATAGACTGTGAGATGGTCCGCACTTCGCTCTCATGGACGGACTGTGTCTTGCTTCGCCGCAAGTAAACTAGAATGCATAAGTCTGCTTTTGGTATGGAGTAATCTAGCCGCTGGAACCTGGACGGTTTTTTGGCCGGACTCGCACAATTTGGGATCAAAAGGTCAGGGTAAGGAGTCATGGCCNCCCGCTAATGGGNGGCCATGACTGACTTCCTTAGATTCTAACCGTCACAAACCGAACTCAAAAATCTCGTCCAACCAATCCATTTCTAGTTGCCCTTTGAGAAGCAGATTGTTGGCGGTACAGTGCTGTTCCCCGCCCTCTTCAGCGGTGGTCACATTGAAGCGATTCTTCGGGTTTTTCAGTCTGGCAAACCGGAGCCTGAGCTCTTCGAGTTTTGCGGCTGAATACTCCCCTTCACCGACCATGTTCAGTACCGGGCAGGTCAACTTGTCTTCCAAACCGGCCAGAGTGAACTGTGCCAGATAGTCAAGCCACTCGGCGATGCTGGTGTTCCCGTGGCCAAACCGCCAGCGGATATCGCTTTCCGCGATGAACTTCGCATTCGTGTTGGCTGGATCCAGTTGAGACTCGATATCCCGAGGGTACGGCTTCAACGGGTCTAGACCCAGGACCCCCATGAACCCCCCCTGCAACTCCCAGATCACAGGGCTGGCGATACATGCCTTAATCCTCTTTTCGAAAGCGGCCGCCCTCGGGGCCAGATACCCACCCACGCTGTGACCTACCAAGGCAATGCGCTCGGGGTCTACCTCAGCTCGAGTCAACAAGTAGTCCACGGCATACCCGATGGGCACTTCGGAGTCAGGCCGGAAGAAGAGGTCGGGATTTTCATACATAGACGCCTTTTGACCGGGGACCTCAAAGCTCAACGAGTTGTAGCCCCTCTTCACTGCCGCCACACCGCTCATGAGGTACATTTCTTCGGTGGTAGTGTCGCCACCCCCGATGTTGATAAGCGTGGGGCGTTCTTCGCCGGAAGCACTGCCGCGAACGAAGTAGGCCGGTAACGTCCTTCCGTTCTCGTATGGAACGTTGACCACTTCAATCACAGGGTCGGACAACTTAGCGGCTTCCCGGAAGCATCCTCGTTCCCTCTCGTAAGCTGTTCTGTTGAAGGGATCGGTGGGAGCCGTATAAAACTGTGCGGCACGCCAGTAGGTGGATGCTCGCAGGAAGGCCTCCCGGGCGCTGACTTTATGGCCACGTTTCAAGCACTCCCACCCCTTGGCCTCCACCCGCTTGGCAGTGTCGTGCCAGGCCTGCGTGTAGGTGGTGAAGTCCCCGTCGACCATTTTCATGGCGGCTGCAAAGCTCTCACCAATGGAGGCTCCGCCCGTCTCGGCATAACCGATTGCCCGGGTGTAGTTGAAATCCATATGGGATTTGAAACGATTGGCCATGCCACCCGTGTGCCGGAAAATCGTGGCGTTTTCGGCCGGATTTTTTTCGCCGATTCCGACTTGCCGCTCCTGTTTTGTTCTTTCTGTCATTTTTCTCTCCTTATGCTTTTTCTCAACCTTGCTCGTACGCCCTATTGATATCGTTTCTTGCTCCAAACCTCCTCACCAGAACCTTGATCAACACGTAGGTACCGACCGTCCGGTTTGTATATACACAAAAAAAATCAGTCTTTCTTCAGTCCCTTGTACAGACCGTCCCACACCGACAGCAATCGGTCCGGGGCTTCCTCGGCGTTTCCTTGTATGGTGCTCTGCATAACCACCCCGTCACTAGTGTACATAAACAGGTTCGCTATCTGTTCATCAGTCATCAATGAAGCGATTTCCCCGGCTGTTCTGGCCCTAGACACCACATCCGTCCAGATGCCCACTTCCTCTTGCGACGAACTGATCATCTTCTCGCGGAAATCTGGAAACAGCTTCATCGCATCGAAAATCAGGACAAAGTAATTCAAAGAAAAACCAGAATCCCGATCGCCCTGGTCTCTTTTGAATGAGTAGATGGTCTTGTTTCTAAGGTACTCGACGTATGCGTGATAGAACTGCGCCAACGGCTCTCGGGGTAATACGCTGTAATCGACGTCTGTTTCCGAAGAGAAATGTTTGACGACCTCCAGAAACAATTTCTCTTTGCTGTCAAAGTAGTGGTAGAAAGCCCCCTTTGAAAGTCCCGTCTCTTTGACAATTTCCTGCATAGTTACTTCTTTAAAAGTCTTGCGCAGGAAGAGGCGAAACGAGACTTCAAGAATATGTTCTTTTGACGAGTTCATAATTCCTTCTTCGCAAACCAACCGTTCGGTCTACTGCAGTTTAATGCTCCCGCAAAACATTGTCAAGCTTGTGAAAAGAATTTCTTGTGGGACATCATATCAACGCCGACACCACAAACGCCTGGCCCCACGGTCGCTGGAAGATCGAGGTGTCCCTTTGGCCGCGGCCTCGACCCGACGACTTTCCACCCCTTCAAAAGGACGACCATCGCGACGGCCCTTTGGAGGACCCTTTTCATGGGGGTAGTGCGAGTCTGGCCACAGAACGGGGTACCGGTCTATTCCGAGAAAGTCTCCTCGTTTGGCTCCGACGACGGGGCACGGTTCTCTTGTTCTCTCAAACTCGATCCCGGTACGAGTCGAAGGGACATCTGCTGGGACAATGCAGTAGCTGGGTGTTTCTTCTCGAGCCTGGAGAAAGAGCGAACCCGGAACCGACCATAGCACCCGAGGGAGGATGGGGGGCTGACCCGTTGGGGTGTATCTACGGATTCGACGACTGGAAACACAGGCACCGCACTGTCGGGCTCGAATACGAAGCCAAGAAGCAAGCGGACTAAGCGGGTCTACGTGTTTTGGCGGACACTCAGTAAGGAGGCGTTCCTTGGGGTCGTACCGACGCTTGTTTGGAGTCGCCTTTAGGGGACGTTTGGTCTTTTTGTCGCATCCAGCATCCGGTCCAAGAAATCTGAAATGCCGTCAAGCGTGATTCCTGTTTCCTGCGCCAGCGTGACAAGACAAATTCCGAGTGGATCCTCTTGATGACCGGTTCCATATTCATTCGGACTCCCCAAGGGACGGACCAACCTCCTGTTCCACCAAAATCGAATCGCGTCCTTGGGAAGGCCACACCGTACTGGATATCGCCGCCAGATTCGCTTCAATCTCCTTGGGCATTTCGGTACATTTCTTACCCCGACCAAGCGACTCGGTTTCCGTGGCTTGCCAACCAACTCTCTTCAGAAAATAAGATCAAGCATCGAGGATGCCCAAGTTACACCTCTGAAAACGTTGAACTCTTGCTTCTGTCTTACAACTCGGGTCTTTGACGTTGTGTGGCGGCCTTCCTTCGGCATTGCTTTCTGTCCCCACTGCTTGGCCGCCATGTTTTTGCTGGTTTTGACGATTGGACCTTGACAACCGAAAGATCCAACCATATGGTTGGATTATGCGCGGGAAGGTACTTGACGATTCGACAGCCGAAAAAATAAAGGCAGCGGCCAGGGAAGTCTTTGTAGCCAAGGGGTATGACGGGGCCACGATGCAGGCCATCGCCGACCTGGCGGGGNTCAACAAGGCTCAGGTCCACTACTACTTCAGAAACAAGGACGCCCTCTTTTACATGGTCTTCAAAGAAGAAATGGTGGGATTCCTGGCGGCCAACGGGCCTATCCTCTCGATGCCGGGGGCAACCTTGCGCGAGAAACTCGAGGCGTGGATCGACGTGGAGTCGGCATTCATGTCAACGATTCCGGCTCTACCCGTGTTCATCATCGCCGAGCTTCACCGCAACCCCGAGGCGATCATCAGGTTCTTTGAAGAAGTGAGGATTCCCGACGTGGTCAGACAGCTGGTAGGCAACGAGGCCTCGAGCGGCCGAGCGACGCCGTCAACGGCGAATCTAAAGGAACTGATGGCCATGGTGATTTCCCTGATCATCTTTCCCATCGTCGGACGACCCATGCTTCAGATGCTTCTCAATGCGGACGACGAGGGNTGGGCAGAGATCCAGGCCCGGCAGCTCTCGTTTGCCAAGGAACTCCTAGACAAGCACCTGGGTTAACAACGACCCGGAGGGGCCGGGTCGTTTTTTTATGGCTCATTGTCAACCATTTGGTTGAACGAATAGGTTAAGGAGGGNACAGGTTGAAGAAGCTATGGGAAGGGCTGCTTAAAAACAGCTGGTGGGTCGTGGTGGTCTTCGTCGTAGTCACAGCCTTCATGGTTGTGGGCGTGAAGCGGATCGTTCAGGAATCGTCAGCCGACGCGATGAATCCGGAACGAAATGCCATTGTTGACCTAAACAAGAAGATCAACTCGGACTTCGACGCGGGGCGGACTGAGGTGTTCGTCCTTTACGCCGACGACATTTTCACGGCAAAGCATCTCAATGAGGTTCGGGCAATCACGGAGAAACTCAAAGCTGTCGAGGGAGTCAAGAAAGTAACCTCCCTCACGAACACCACAAAGATGCTCGAGGTGGACGGGGTGCTCCAGACGGGTGACATGGTCTCTGACGACAACCCGACAGAGGCTGACATCGCCGGAATAAAACACTATCTAGAAACGAACTACATTTTGAAATCTGGCCTACTGGCGGCCAAGGATGGGAAATCAACGAACATCCTGGTTGAGTTTGTCGACAGCGTCGACCTGCCAACCGTGGCGGCGGCCATGGAGCAAAGTGTGAAGGAGACCTGGACGGGAGGGAAGTACGATCTGGCAGGGATCCCCTCAATGGAACAGTACATGCTGAGTTCCATCCACCGCGATATTCCGCTTCTCCTTGGCATCGGATTGCTCTTCATTCTCGTCATGTTTGTTCTCAACTTCCGCTCNCCCCTGGGATCCTGGCTGCCCCTGCTTCAGGTGGTCCTGGGCCTGATCTGGGGGGCCGGTATGTTCGGCTGGATGGGCTTGAAGTTCCAACAGCTGACCATCATAGCTCCGATTGGCATCCTAGCCGTCGGGAGTTCCTTCACGCTGCACCTGCTAGGCCGGTACTTCCTAGAGCTAGGAAGGGGAACAGAGAAACGCGAGGCCATCATCCGCGTGCTCTTCCACACGGGTCTGGGGGTCTTCGTGTCTGGGCTGGCCATCGCGGCATCGATGCTCACGTTCCTTCTTTCGGACCTTGCGATGATCAGGGGATTAGGAATCTTCTGTGCCCTTGGCGTCCTTTCGGCCATGATCTCGTCCTTGACCCTTGTTCCCGCATTGCTCAATCTCCTACCGGCGCCCAAGGTCCGTGTCAAGCTCGAAAACGCAGGATTGCTGGCCGTCGTCCTGAAACACTTGGGCAGCTGGACAAGCCGGCATGCGAAGGCCATCCTCCTTTCGGGACTGGTCCTACTTGTTGTCGCTGGTTTTGGGATCTTTCAAATCGTGCCCAATACGTCCCTCGTGGCCTTCTTTCGACCGGAGACTCCCGTGATGAAGGGGATGGACGCTGTCAACAAGGTCTTCGGTGGGTCCACTACTGTGAAGGTGCTAGTCGACGGAGACCTACAAGACCCCAAGGTCTTGAAGTCGATCCTGGCCTTTCAGGAGGACCTGAAGACGTCGCTGCCGGAACTGGGCGCCGTTACGTCCATCGCCTCCCTCATCCGGTCTATCCATGAGACCCTCACGGGGGAGCCTGGACTCCCGGGCACCCATGACCTCATCGCCCAGGAACTACTGGTCTACCAAGCCTCAGGGTCGGTAGACGACATTACGTCCCTGGCCAACCTGAATTACACACAGGGGGTCATTACCATCATCGCACCTCGGATGGCGACCCACGAAACCAAGGCGCTGTTCACGAAATTGGAAGCTCTCGGGTCCAAATTCGTGGGCTCCAACGCCAAACTACATTTTGCCGGTGACATACTGTCGGAAGTCGCGCTTGAAAACNCTCTCATCCACGACTTCATTCTCAGCCTGACCCTTGCCCTGGTCTTGGTCATCTTCATCGATAGTCTGATCCGTAGCGTCCGGGCGGCCCTTGTCACCATCATCGTTTTGGTTTCGACGATTATCCTCCAGTACGGGTTGCTGGGCCTGACGGGGGTCCCGTTCAACTTAGCGACCGCCCTGGCCGGCGCCCTCGCAATCGGCGTGGGAGACTACGCAATTCACCTGACTGTGCGCTACATGGAAGACCTCAAGGCGGGGTTGAGTCCGGAGGATGCCATTACGATGGCAATTACGACCTCCGGGCGTTCCATCTTTTTCACCGCGCTAACCATTGGTGGAGGCTTTGTGGCTCTCATGTTCGGCGAAATGCTTCCTGTATCTACTTTGGGCGGAGTCATGGTGATGACCGTCATCATTGTCGGCATCGCCACACTGACCCTACTCCCTGCTGCCTGCGTCCTCTTTCTCAGAAATCCTGTTTCCCACGTTTCTCAATCGGAGGTTCAATAACATGCTCAAGCTCTCACGGACTGTCAAACTCGCCGCGTTGCCGGCATTCCTTCTGGCGGGCTCCCTGGTTTCGGCTCAGACCCTGACTGGCTCGGAAGNGATGGAAAAGTATTACCACATGGCCAAACCCAAGACCTCCATCCTTTCGATGTCGATGGTCATCTCCAAGAACGGCCAGAGCCTTTCGAGGACCATGACCACCTGGGGCACGGGTGACAACGCCAAGGGNGAGGTCGAGAAGAAGGTCATCAAGTTCTTGGCACCTGGCGACATTAAGGGTTCGGGATTCTTATCGCTGAAGAAGGTGGATGGTTCAACGGAGAGCCAGCTTTGGCTGCCGGCGATGGGCAAGGTCCGCCGCCTCAGCTCAGGTGCCTCGGACCAGGATTCCGCCTTCTTTGGTTCCGATTTCACTAATCGCGACATCAGTGGCTATGTACAGGACGACTTCACCTACGAACTCAAGGATTTTACTGACAACACCTATGCTGTGGAAGCCACGCCCAAGAAGCCGATGGGCTTCGACAAGCAGGTGTACTTCATCGACGGCAAGGACTTTACCAGCAAGAAAATCGACTACTACAAGTCAGGAAAACTCTGGAAGTCCGAAGCGGAGACGTTCGTCGTTGTCGACGGCTACAACATCATCTCGTCCATTGTAATGACTTCGACCTCGGGTTCCTCGACTTCGATCACCGTCAAGGACCAGAAGGTCGACCAAGAGTTCGGGGATCTGTTCAACGAACGATTCCTCAAGCAATAGGAGATGGCAATGCATACCAGGATTCTCGCGGCTCTCGCCGCCGTAGCCCTGTTTCCCGTGGGCATCTTCGCCCAGACGTTCTCGGGATCGATCGACTCGGTTGCGGGTTGGTGGGTGCAGTCCACTGATCTGTATGCNCCCCTCCAGACGTTCAACGGACAGCTGGAGGGAAAGGTTGGAAATCCTGACACTCCTGCCGCTCAATATAGAATCCAACTGAGGACAAACTACGACCCTTCGTCAGTTACAACCGCGGTCACCCTCAGAGAAACGTGGATGAAGGCTTACCTAGGTCCTTTTGACCTCAGTGTGGGCAAGCAAATCGTCGCCTGGGGCGCCACGGATTTTTTCACTCCGGTCGATGTGGTGAACCCCCAAGACTTCNCCCTCCCTGTGGACTTTGAGAAAATCCCCGTGACCATGGGACGCCTCGTCTACAACGGCAATCAGTTCACGGTTGACCTCGTTGCCTTGCCCTTCTGGACGGGTTCAATCTCCCCAGGGCCCCACTGGCAGACTGCGCCATCGGGCGGAAGCCTAACAACTAACATTGCTACCCCCACCCCAAGCTGGGACAACTTCCAATACGGCGGGAGGTTCCAAGTGACCCAGGACTGGTTCCAAGGGTTCGACGCCGGGGTCACGTACTTCCATGGCGTCGAGACGAGCCCCACCAACTCGGTGGCATCCGTAAATAGCGGGCGCGTGCTCACCTTGAGTTATCCTCCTTATTCGATGGCAGGGTTGGACGCGGACCTGGCCTTGGACGGCGGGCTGCTATTTAGGGTTGAAGGGGCGTACACAGTTTTCAACGGGACGAACTGGTTAAGTCCAAGCGCGGGAAACGCATCGACAGAAGGGGTTGCATCCGTCGAGTACAAACTGGTGGGCGTCAAAACGGTCTCCGAGTTCGATTCCAAGTGGAGCAAGGGAACTGCAGGCGCCAATGATGCGTACACCTATACGTTCTTTGAAGTCCTCAGCGGGGATGTGGACAGCCGTTTCTCAATGGAGGGCATTGGGGCGCTGAACCTAGACGGAAGCGGCTTCTTGTCGCCCCAGGCAACATACACGCTGGCTGACGGGCTCCAGGCGAAGCTGAGTTTCTACGCATTCTTCGGCGCCTCGGGCACTACATACGGTGTTTGGGACAGCAACAACCTAGGGGAGGTGTCCATGAAGTACTCGTTCTGAGTTGAAGGGGGAGCCCCATCCTTACTGGGGCCCCGACCAACTTGAAGGCCCCTCTGCCCATCAGCAAACTACGTAACCAAGTTGGTGGTCCGAAAACCCGGGGGCCAGTATACTCACCGAAGGGTTCGGAACCGGGAGCATCAGCTACGGATGCCGAGACGAGGAATCCCTTCTCCGACCGGGCGGCAAGGACCTTCTTGACGTCCTGAATATCGAGGCTCGTGGATCCGATGCGGCTGACGATCTGGTTAACGGAAAACTCTTCTTGGACCGCTCTCAGGCCAGATGGGGTCCTTCCGTCAGGAATACCGTGGTTCAACCAGCCATAGACCACCATGAGAGCCTCGTCCCTGTTGGTCTTTCCAGTTGACTTCGCGGCGAGCCTGTGGCCCGTCTCAGGGTCAACGAACTGGACATAGAAAATAACTTTTCGGGGATGGAGATGGAACGGGCGCACCATGCCTTTTCCTTCTGAGAAAGCGACTGCTCACAGTGCTTGCTAATCATTGAAATAAAGGACACGACGCCCGGTTTCGGGTAGTCATGAAAAGAGCTCTTCAAGCCCTTACCGCGTAAGGACTTGAAGTTCATACCAGCCGAGAGACTTGAACTCTCACGGTGTCGCCACCGGCGGATTTTGAGTCCGCTGCGTCTACCATTTCGCCAGGCTGGCAGATAGTGAAGCCCTCCTTTTATAGAGGAAAAGGAGGATTTGATCAACCCTGGATCGGGGGGCGGTCCTGGCGGGNGGCGCTGGAGTACAGGTCGAAGACGCTGAGCTTTCGCTTGAGGGTGGCGGCCCCGATCTTTTTGCCGATCCATCGGAACCGGCGTTCTTCGCCGGCCAGCAGGGTGACGGCGTTGTCGTCGAACCGTCCATCGAGGCTCCCGGGGTCGAGGGTGACCCAGAACGCGGGCCGGGTTGCCCGGACGACGACCTCAAGGGTGTCGTCCACGGGCTCCACCGACAGGGTGAGGCCTGGGTCCTGAAGGTTGATCCGCTTGGGTTCCGTCAGGAACAGGGTCGACTGGCTCGTCCCCCGGGGGTGCTGAAACTTCACGTCGAGGAACTGCCCGGTGGCGTCGGGTAGCTCTGCAGCGGTCCAGACCTTGAGGTCCCGGGCGGTGTCGGGGCCCACTTCGGCCTGGGCGATTTCGGAGGTCACCGGCTTGCCGTCGGGGGNATACCAGGCCACCGTGAGGGTGCCCCGGATCGATTGGTCGGTATCGTTGGTCAGGGACACCTTGACGGTACCGTCCCGGAGGCGGAAGGCCGCGACGTGGACCGGTTCAAAGAATCGCCGAGCCAGGTAGTGGAGCACTTTCCAGCGACCACTATAGGTGATCGACGACCAACTGGCCACGGGCCAGAGATCGTTCAACTGCCAATAGACCACCCCCATGTTCTGGGGCCGGCAACTGCGCCAGTATTCGGTGGCCGTTTGGATGGCCAGGCCTTGCTGAACCTGACTCAGGTACACTTGGTTCTCGAAGCCTTCGGGAATGCGAAAATACCGACTGAAGGATTCGAAGATGATTTGGTTGCCCCGGTTGTTCTTCTGATGGTGCTCCATCACCGGGCTGGTGAGGTTGCGTTGATCCGGGGTGGCGTAGGTGTCGATGTCCGACGGCCAGGGGAAGGATTGGTACCCAAACTCCGAGCAGAACCGGGGCACGACGGTGTAGTACTCGTCGAAGGATTTCCCCTCGTGCCACACCGACCAAAAGTGCATGTCCCCCCGGCCCTGGACGTGCCACCCGTCGGAAAAGTCGTCGACTCCCCCCGCCGGCGACGAGGGCCACCAGCGGCCCGGTCCGTCCCACTGCCGAACGATGCGGCCTATGGTCCCCTCGTTGAGGCGGTCGTAGTCGACCAGGTACCGCTGGGGGTTCTCCCGGGATTCGGGAAACCACGTCAGCGCTCCCAGGTCTTCATTGTTCCCGCAAAAGAGGGCCACCGAAGGGTGGTTCTTCAGGCGCTTGACCTGGTACTCGACCTCGGGGGCCACCTGTTCCAGGAACCAGGGGGCCGACGGGTAGGTGGCGCAGCTGAACATGAAATCCTGCCAAACCAACAGTCCTAACCGGTCGCACTCGCTGTAAAACCACTCGCTCTCGTAAACTCCCCCGCCCCAGACCCGGACGAGGTTCATATTTGCCGCGACCATGGCCTCGAGGCGTCGGGTGATGGTCGAGGGGGTCCACCGGGACGGAAGGGCGTCGACCGGGATCCAGTTGGCCCCCTTGGCGAAGACGGCTCGGCCGTTCACCACACAGGTGAGGCTCTTGCCCCAGGTGTCGGCCCGGTTCTCCCACTCGAGGGTGCGGAAGCCCAACGAGCCCTCCCAGGCTTCGGCTCCGAGACCGACCTTCAGTTTGTACCGATGTTGGTCGCCGTACCCCACGGGGGCCCAGACCTTCGGGGCCTTGACGGCCATTTCGAAGGTGACCGTCTGGCGACCCTGGGCGAGGGTCAAGGGTTTGCGGATGGCGGGCAGGGNGTCAAAGGTGATCGATAGGGTGGGCCGACAGGGCTTGTTGGCTTCGATGTCGGCGAACACCCTCAGGGTCCACAGACCCGACTTGGACGGCACGGTCTCGGTCCACACCTGCACGAGACTGGTGGTCCCCGAACCCACGAGGCGCATCGTGCCGTAGATGCCGCTGACCATGAGGCAGGGGCCCCAGTCCCAGCCCGAGNGGCATTGGGCCTTCCGAAGCAGGTTGCGGTGGGGCGACATCACCGGGGCCCCATTGTGGGGAATGGGGTAGGGGAGGGCCTTGCCCAAGGCGATGGCCTCGGCTTCCGGCGACCGAAGGACCACCCGGATTTCATTCTCCCCAGGTTTCAGGACGCCCCGGACCGACAACCGGACGGGGACGAAGAGGGAGCGGCTTTCGCCCACCCGGACCCCGTTGACCCAGTACTCGGCCACCGTATCCACGGCTTCGAACTCCAAGAAAATCTGTTCGTTCTTCAGGAACCCTGGCGTCACGGTAAAGGTACGCCCCAGGGCCCAGTCCTCTTTCCCGACCCACTGGACCGCCAATTCGTTGGTGCCTTCGTAGGGGTCGGGGATCTTTCCTGCGGCCAAGAGCGCCGAGAAGTTGTCCCCGGGGAGCGTGATGGGAACCACACTGCCGTCTGAGATCCGTTCGAGGGTCCAAGGACCGTGAAGAAGAATTTGGCTCATTCCCCCAGAATACGCCCCAATGGAGTTCCCGGGAAGCCCGATTGAGTCGTCTCTGTTGGCGATCCCGGGGTTTTTCCGTTAGACTAGAAGGATGAACGCCGCCCCATCGGGCCACNCGAGCACCTGAGGTCAGCATGAATACTTTGACGGCCCTTCGGCTTTCCGCCGACCGGGATTTGACGGGCGATATCGTTCCCGAGGCCTATTTTCGATGCCAAGCGGTCCGTGAGCTGGGGTTTCCCTGGGCCACCCAATGCTTTGAACGGCAGTTTACCGAGCTGAGGGCCGGTTGGACGGACAAATTTTTGTACGTCCACCTCTGGGCCAAGGATAGTTGGATCACGGCCCGGGAGACCAAGGCCAAGGGCCCCGTCCACCGGGACGACTGCCTCGAAGTGTTCTTGATGCCCGGCGAGGGGCGCTACTGGGGCTGGGAAGTGAACGCCTTGGGGACCCTATCGGAATACCAAGTGGCCGGGTGGGGTTCGGGCCCGGTGGAAGACAAGCACTTTGACCACCGCTGGAAGACGGCGGCCCTGTGGAAGGCCCGGAAGCACGACGCGGGTTGGGTGTTGGACATGAAGATCCCCTTTGGCAAAGACTTCGGCCAAGCCCCCCGGAAGGGCGATGTCTGGGGCGCCACGTTCAACAGAATTGACGTGGATCGTCAGGGGCGGTCGAGCCTGTCGACGTTCTCGGACCTTGACCCGGCAAGCCCCGTGTGGTTCCACCAACCCCCGGGGTTCGGGCAGCTCGTCTTCGGTTGACGGTCTTGACAGGGCCCCGGCCCCAGGCCCACAATCACCCCATGGTTCAGCGTAGGTTCGACAGTCATCCGACTCGTCTCGCCGCAGCCGCCGTGGCTAGCCGCCCGGTGGTCATGCGGTAGCCTGCGACTTCGAGCACGCACACCGCAGTCCACCGGGGAACCGGAATACAGGACTGCGGATCATCCTTCCCCGATCATCCCCTACCCTGTACCACCGAGTGACCCCCGACCAGCGGTTTGCCTTCTGAACCGAAGGAGACTTATGCGTCGTAGCATCGTTCACGAGGGGGCGGGTCAGCTCACCTATGAAATCCGAGAGATCGTGGCCGTGGCCCACAAAATGCAGGCCGCCGGGTTGACGGTGACCTGGGAGAACATTGGCGATCCCATCCAGAAGGGAGAAGCCTTCCCCGGGTGGATGAAGGAAATTCTGGCTGACCTGGTGGCCCAAGACGCCAGCTATGGCTACTCGGACACCCAGGGCGTCCGACCCACCCGGCAGTTTCTCGCCGATCGGGTGAATGCCCGGGGTGGGTGCCAGATCACGTCCGACGATATTGTGTTCTTCAATGGGTTGGGGGACGCCGTGGCCAAGGTGTTCGGGTTCCTGAAGCGCGAGGCCCGGGTCATTGGGCCTTCGCCGGCCTACTCGACCCTGTCGTCCGCCGAGGCGGCCCATTCGGGGTACGAGCACCTCACCTATCGGTTGGACCCCTCCAAGGGGTGGTTGCCCGACCTCGACGACCTCGAAAACAAGGTGAAGTACAACGACGCTGTGGCCGGCCTCCTGCTGATCAACCCCGACAACCCCACCGGAGTGGTCTACGACCGACCGCTGCTCGAACGGATGGTCGACATCGCCCGGCGCCATGGCCTGTTCATCATCGCCGACGAAACCTACGCGAACATTACCTACAACGGTGCCGAACCGTGTTCTCTGGCCGAAGTGTTGGGCGACGTCCCGGGCTTGAGCCTGAGGAGCATTAGCAAGGAGTTCCCCTGGCCCGGAGCCCGGTGCGGTTGGATCGAAGTGTTCAACAAGGCCAGCCACCCCGAGTTTCGCCAGTACATCGACAGTCTGTTGGCCGCCAAGCGGTTGGAAGTGTGTTCCACCAGCCTGCCCCAGCTCACCATCCCCCGGATCATGGGGGACCCCCGGTACCCCGAACACCTCGAGCGGCGCCGGCGGATGTTCGGAGCCCGGGCCCGGGAGGCCTTCGAGGCCCTCGACGGCATCCCGGGGGTCCGGGTGGTCCTGCCCCAGGGCGCCTTGTACTTCACCGTCCTCTTTGAGCCCGGGGCCCTCGATGGCGACCGTAGCCTGACTCCCGCAAACCCGGAAATCGGCGCCTTGGTGTCCAAACTGGTCCCTTCCGTCGCCCCCGACAAGCGCTTCGTGTACTACTTGTTGGCCTCGACCGGCATCTGCACCGTTCCCCTCACGGGGTTCTGCAGTGATCTCCCCGGCTTCCGGATTACCTTGTTGGAAAACGACGACCAGCGGCGCCGGTGGATCTTCCAAACCATTGCCGCCGCCCTGAGAACCTACTTAGCCCCCTTGGCGGCCTGAGGCGTTTGGCGTATCTTGAAGGAAATACCCCGCTGGTGTCGGGGTATTTTTTTACCAGTGACTTGCCCGATTTCGGGCAGGGGCCCAGGAGGTGTCCATGACTTCGTCCCTGTGTTTGCACAACGGGACCGTGCTGACCGGCTACGGCCAGATGCCAGGGTGCGCGGTGCTCCTGCAGGATGGTAAGGTGGCCGACATTTTTAGCGAAAAGCGCTTTGCCCAGAAGACCTTCGACGCGTCCACCTTGGTCCTCGACGTGCAGGGGGCGTACATCGCCCCGGGGTTCATCGACAACCACATCCACGGCTTCATGGGTTTCGGCACCGACGACAGGACCACCGAATCCATACTGGAAATGTCGAAACACCTGGCCCAATTCGGGGTGACCTCGTTCTGTCCCACCATCTATCCCCAAGAGACCGACGAGTTTATTCGGACCATCCGAGCCTGCGTCGGGGCCATGGGCCGGGAAGAGGGGGCGAGGATCCTGGGGGTTCACCTCGAAGGTCCCTTCCTCAGCCCGGAGAAGCTCGGCGTCCAGCGGCCCGAGACCGTCAAGGCCGTGGACCTGGACCTCATGCAACGCTTCTGGAACGAGGCCCAGGGCCGGATCACCAACATGACCGTGGCCCCCGAACTCAAGGGGATGCGGGAGCTGGCCCTGTACTGCGTCCAGAAAGGCATCACCCTTCAGGCGGGGCACACCAACGCCACGTACGAGAACATGGTCGAAGGCTTCCAGGCGGGAATCCTCCACTCCACCCACTTTTACAACGCCATGAGCAGCCTTCACCACCGCAACCCCGGGGCCGTGGGGGCCGTCCTCGCCTACCCCGAGGTGGGGGCCGAGATCATCGCCGACGGGCACCACGTGCATCCGGAATTGGTCCGGTTGCTCCTGCGCGACAAGGACCTCAACAAAATTGTCTTGATCACCGACGCCCTTCGACCCACCGAACAGACCCACGGGCCCCTCCTGGCCAACGGGGAAGAGGTGGTCTACGACGAGGGGATTTTTCGACGCAAGGCCGATGGGGTGATCGCTGGATCGTCCCTCACCATGATCCGGGGGGTTCAAAACCTGGTTTCCTGGGGCGTCAGCCTGGAGAACGCGGTGAAGATGGCCTCGGCGAATGCGGCCAGCATCCTGGGCATTCCCAAGCTCGGCAGCCTCATCCCGGGTTGGGTAGGAGATCTGGTGGTGTTCGACGCCCGGTACCAAGTTTTGATGACCGTGGTGGGCGGTCGCATCCAGCGAAACGTTCTGTAGCCCTCACCGAAGGAGTCCCTATGCGATTGATCATCCGTCCCGACTACCAGCAGGTTTCGGAGTGGGCTGCCCACCATGTGGCCCGGCGAATCCTGGACTTTGCCCCGACCCCCGACCGGCCCTTCGTCCTGGGGTTGCCCACGGGGTCCACGCCCCTGGGCTTCTACAAGGCCTTGATCCAGCTCCACACCCAGGGAAAGCTCAGTTTTAGGCATGTGGTGACCTTCAATATGGACGAGTACGTGGGCCTTCCCGAGGACCNCCCCGAGAGCTACCACACGTTCATGGCCACCAACCTGTTCCGTCACATCGACATCCCGGCCCACCAAGTGCACCTTTTGAACGGGAACGCCCCCGACCTCGACGCCGAATGCGCCCGGTACGAGGCCCTGATCGAATCGTTCGGGGGCGTTCAGCTGTTTGTCGGTGGCATCGGCCCCGACGGGCACATCGCCTTCAACGAACCAGGGTCATCCCTGGCGAGCCGAACCCGGATCAAGACCCTGACCATGGACACCAAGGTGGCCAACAGCCGGTTCTTCCGGGGCGACATCAGTCAGGTGCCTTCCACCGCCCTCACGGTGGGGGNGGGCACCCTCCTCGACGCCAAGGAGGNGGTCATCCTCGTGAGTGGCCACAACAAGGCCCGGGCCCTCCACCACGCCATCGAAGAAGGGGTCAACCACATGTGGACGGTGAGTTGCCTGCAACTGCACCCCAAGGCCCTCATCGTGGCCGACGAGGACAGCACCGACGAGCTTAAAGTCGGAACCGTGAAGTACTTCAAGGACATCGAGGCCAAGAACTTCCAGAACGCCCTGTGATCGGGGCCCCGGCTTACTTGGTTTCCATCTTGAAGACCCCGTCCCAGGTTTCGGGGGGAGGGCTCTTCTCGAACTCCACGGCCCGCTTCTTGTACAATTGAGACGGGCCGTCTTCGGGGTCGATCGTAAGGCATGCATCGAAGGCGGTGATCGCCTCGGACCACCGACGGTGTTCGAAGACCTCGAGGGCCTTTTCGTAGGCCTTCAACAGCTGCTCCCCTTCTGCCGTCAGGTGCCCTGCCTCTTCGACCACCTGATACAGGCGGATCGGGACCGTCTTCCCCACCACCCGGACCTTATCGAGTTTCCGGGCGACGATGACGTCTCCCGCTTGGTTCAGGGNGTCTTCGCTGATCAGAATCCACGTGCCGTACAGTTTGTTGACCCCTTCGAGCCGGGCCGCTAGGTTCACCGCATCGCCGATCATGGTGTAGTCCATTTTTCGGGTGGTGCCCATGTTCCCCACGACCATGGGCCCGGTGTTGATCCCGATCCGAGTCAGCAGGGGCATGGGCGAGATCTTCTCCTCGAGGAAGCGAACGTTCAGCGTCGCCTCCAGGCGCTTCATCCGTACCGCCGCCAGGACGGCCCGGCGGGCGTGGTCCTCAAAGTCGATGGGGGCCCCGAAAAAGGCGATGATGGCGTCGCCTTCGTATTTATCGATGGTCCCCTGGAGGTCGAGGATGATGTCGCTCATGCCGGTCAGGTACTGGTTCAACAAGAAGACCAACTCCTCCGGGGTGAGTTTTTCGCTGATCGTCGAAAAGCCTTTGATGTCGGTGAACACGGCGGTCATCACCTTCTGCTGCCCCCCCAACCGCAGTTGATCGGGGTTGGCGATGATCTGCTGAATGACGTCGTTGCTGAGGTATCGGCTGAAGGCGTTCCGGAGGAAGCCCTTTTCCTTTTCGGTGTTCAGGAACTGGAAGACCGTGACCCCCAGGAACGACAGGATCACCAGAGACGCCATGGGCAGGATGGGAAGGTACCACCCCGTCCCCACGAAGAAGAGGAGGAAGAGAACGATGGCCGCGATCGAGACCGCCCCACCCCAGGTCATGGAAACCACGGGTTTTTTGCCCCGGACGAAGTAGGTCAACCCCGCAGCCCCCAGGACCCCCACTAGCCAGGACCACCATGGGGACTCGTCGGTGACGAACGATCGCTGAAGGAGCATGTTGACCACCGAGGCATGGGTGCCGAGGTTGGGGTACTTGCTCTGGAACGGCGTGACCCCCAAATCCGTACTGCCGGTATTGGTGTTGCCGAAGAAGCAAATGCTCTCGGCGAGGCCGCCCAGGCTCTTGGGTTCGGTCCGGTACTTCACCAGGCTTTCGAAGATCCCCCGGGTTTTAGCAAACCAGTCGGGCAGGTCTTGGCGAATGGTCTCGTACTCCTTCCGTTGATCGGCGGTCAGGCCCTTTTGGCCCAAGGCGCTGGTGAGCTGACCCATCATGTTGTCGTCGGGTTTGGACCCGAGGTAGTCCCCCAAGGTCTTCAAGAAGGCATCCCGGGCGGCCCTGAGGTCGGTGACCGATTCGGGGGGCGCCTCGCCGTCCAGCAGGGCTTCGCGCAAACGATCGATGGCGGTGGCTTGGTCCACCAGGGACGTGGGCCCGGTGTAGTTGTCGAGGTAGCCCCAGGTCGATCGGGCCTTCAAGTTCTGGACCAAGCTTTCCCACAAGCGGTCGTGGATATACAGGTAGTAGAAGGAGAGGTGGCGGAAGCTGTCTTCGAACCGGCCATGGGGCCAGTTGATGAGGATGCTTCCGTCCTGGGCCCGGGGAACCGTGACGTCGTAGGTTTTCCCGTCGGGATACTTGGCGCCCCGGATCACCACGGCATCGCCCCTCACTTCCAGGGACGGGTTCCCCACCAGGTCGAGGAAGGGGGCAAACCCGAGTTGGGGAAAGGCCGCTTCTCCGTACCGTTGGACTAGGTCGATCCGACGGCGCNCCCCGTCCTGGTCCGGGGTCACGTTGGTGAAACCAATCCCCCGGGCTGCCGCAAGGATGGGATCGATCGTAGGGTTGATGTCGGGGTTGTTCCCCAAGATCTTCACCCCCGAGGCCCCCCGGAGGGCGAACTTCTCGACGGCCTCCTTTTTCAGGGCCGGGTCGATGGTCTGGTCCCGGTAGCTGAGCATGTTGACCGTTAGGAAGGTTCGCCCGAAGATCTGGGCGGCCGTGGCCAGTCGCTGGTCGTTGTCAATGGCAATCTTTCGCAGGGACTCGACGAGGTCCTTCCGTTGGCCTTCCGCGCTTTGCTGAAACTGGGTGGCGAACGCCGGGGCCTCGGACAGTGGGATCCTACGGGCCCGGAGGGCTTGGACCAGGGACGCGTTGTCGTTGGCCAGCTTGGAGAAGTCCTCGGCGAGTTGGGCCGGGAAGGAGTCCTCCAGGACCGACGCATTGACCCCCCGGGGACTCTTATTGACGTACTCCACATCGAAGACGGCGTACCGGGCTCCCATTTCCCTCAGGAGCAGAAGGCCATCGGCGGTGATGCTACGGCTAATGGGCCAGGTGCCCACCGTGGACACCGCTTGGTCGTCCACCTCCACCAGGACCAACCGGGGGTCTTGGACAGGGTCGGGACGAAGGCCCAGGATGCGGTCGTACAGTCGATCTTCGAGACCGCTGGTGAGGCCGGAAACCATGGCGGCGGCGACGACCAGGGCAATGGCCCCCACAATCAAGTACACAACAGGGATTTTCTTCACGGATTTCTCCACTTTGGACTTCCAAACATTTCAAGCGAATTATATTGTCGCCGAAGACTCCCTTCCAGCAACACCAGGAGGATTAGCTCCGTATGACAAGAAAGTTTCTATTTCTGGGCCTCTTGCTCATGGTCGGCGTCGGATCGACCATGGCCCAGTCCAATGACCGGTTGGACGAACTCTTGGGTCAGGCTTCGGCTCGACTCGATACCTCGGCCTACCTCATCCTTTCCTCGGTCAAATTGGTGGCCGAGACCGCCGACCCTGGTACGGCCTTCCAGGCGGCCGTGACGGCCGGGTGGTTGACCCCGGACCGGCATCCCTCGGACGCTCTGTCGGTCCAGGACCTCAGCTTTCTCCTCATGAAGACCCAGAAGCTGCCGGGTGGCCTCGAGTGGATGCTTCTTCCCTCGCCCCGGGCGGCCTATCGGGAACTCGTCTATCGCAACGTCGTCAATAGTTCCGGGGGACCCGACCGGGTCGTGGCCGGGGATGAGGATCCGGACCTTCAACGCCGTCCGGGCCTTGGTGGGAGGAAAGCTGTGAACCGCGCCACCCTCGTGACCCTCGCCGTCCTGGTCCTCGGTGTGTCCGGGGCCTATGGCCTCGACTGGAACGTCGATTCGCTCACGGCCTACGAAATCACCAACGAGCCGTCCCCGCCAGCGCTGTTCAGCGAGGAATTGCTGGGGTCCCTCCAAGTGCCGTTCGACCACCAAGGGAGCGGGCTCGACGTGAAGGCCCACACCACTGCCGAGGTGCCCGCCTCGTGGTCCGGGGATTTTGACGTCCTGGCGTTTCGGTTTGCCTTCCTGAAGCCGGTCAAGGACCTGGAGTTTGTGAAGCTTTCCCTGGGCCGGGTCACCCTGTCCGATCCCACGGGCCTGATCATCAACCNCCCCGGGGACGGGTTCCAGGTGGGCCTCAACTACGGAGGCCTCGATCTGTTGTTGTCCGGCGGCTACACGGGGCTGGTGAACCGCATCTCCTCCGAGATCTCCCTGACCCGGGCCGATCAAAACAACAGTGCCAACTACCTGGCCTCACCCCGGCTGGTAGGGGCCCTGGACGCCTCCATGGTCTTCTTTGACACCCAGAAGTTCACCCTCTCGGCCCTGGCCCAAAAGGACCTCAACGCCTCGTCGAGTCTGATCTCGGCGGGAACCCAGGNGCAGTCCACCACCCAGGGAGGAGCCCTGGATACCCAGTACTTCACTCTGAAGGCCGAGGGTCCCATCGTTCAGCGGCTCTTCTACGGTGCCTTCGCGACCCTGGGGACCGGCTCCACCCTGAGTTGGGTTTCGGACTCCTCGTCGTCCACGGGCTATTCGTACAAGTACGAGCCCATTGCCTCCTTCCTTTTCGGGGGGAGTCTGTCGTACTTTATTCCCGACTGGCTGAACTCTTCGTTCACAGGCCGGATCGTGGCGGCCTCGGGGGATGGCTCGGCCACGTCGGTGGTCGAGGGCAACGTGTCGACCCTGTCCNCCCTCTTCCTCCCGATCACGCCGACGACCCTGGGTCTGACCTTCAACCCAGGCCTTTCTAATTTGATTGAGTATGAACTCGGGGCCACGGTGAAGCCTATCCCTGGGTCAGAACTCGTGACCGGGGCCAAGGTTCTTGGGTTCCAAAAGGCCCTCCAGGGTGTGGTCAATGCCTCGGGTGTCTTGACCGGAGGTCCCCTGTGGATGGGAGAGGAGTTCGACCTGACGGCGGGGTGGCCGGTGTTCTCCGACCTCGACTTCACTGCGGGGGCGGGCTTCTTTGTCCCCACGGCGGGAACCTTCGCCTCGGGGACGGTCGGAGCCACGTTCCAGTATTCCTTGGAAATGAGCGTTAGATTGAGTCTTTAAGAAGGATGGTGCCTATGAAGAACCTTGGTCTCTTCGTCCTGTGGGTGGCCCTAGGGCCCGGCGCCTGGGCTGCGGGCCCCCAGGCAATTTTGCAATCTCTCAAAGGGAAGGTCGAGGTGAAGGCCCCGGGCAGTGCGTCGTGGGTCCCGGCCACCGAAGGCCAGGTGCTCAGTCCCGCCGCCACCCTGTCCACGGGATTCGATAGCTCGGTGGTGGTCGTCATCGACAAGTCGACCATTCAGGTGAAACCCCTGACCCGGATGACCATCGACCGCCTGGTGGTGGAAGGGGGAACGGTGAAGACCAGCACCTTCCTGCGGGTGGGCAATGTGTCCGCCTCGGTGAAGTCGGCCGACGGGGTCAAACAAGACTTCAAAGTGGTATCTCCGTTCTCCACAGCGTCGGTCCGGGGGACCCAATTTGACTTCGACGGCCAACGGCTCGTGGTCCGGGAGGGGTTGGTCGCCCTGGTGTTGGGGCGCATCCCCCGGGACCAGGGTCCGTCGGCACCCGGGGGGCCCCCGCCCAGCAATCCGTCGGATTATATCGGGGCCCCGGATGTGGCCGGTAACTTGGGGGGGGGAATCCCCGTGGCTGCCGGGAGCTCCGCCTGGGTCGTGGCCAACTACGCCGGGGGCCAAACCAAGGCCACCGGGTCGGACGCCTTGGATACCTTAGAAAAAAATTCGGGACAGAACCAAAGCACCCCCGTGGTGCCCCCGAGCCCCCCTGCGACCAAGGGGGGGGTTACCCTCACCATCCAGTTTGGGTCTTGATAGGAGTTTGCGTATGAACAGAGCGAGGTTACTTTGGGCCGCCCTGGCCCTCGTCCTGGGGTTGGCATCGTGCCAGCTTCCCAGTGCGGCAGGGTTCGGGAGTGTGACCGTGGTCCTTCCGGGGGCCGGCGATTCCCGGGCCGTGACGGCCAACGGCGGCAAAGGCAACCTGGTCCGAATCCAGTTGGTTCAGAACGGTGTGACCGTGCCCCTGTCGGGGCAAAGCTACCTGCAACAGTCCCTGGCGGGACAGAGCATCNCCCTCAGCAGCCTGCCTACGGGGACGGGGTACCAGCTGTACGTCTCGACGGGACAGCTGGCCTCCAGTGGCTTCTTTGAAACCGCCTATTACCAGGCCAGCAGCACCTTCCAGATTTCTGCCGGGGCCACCACGGCCGTCAACGTGACCCTTTCGCCGACTCCCATCGGGATTGTGGAAGACACGGGAACCTCGTACTCCCACTCCTCTGCGTATTTCAACAGCCAAGGGCTCTACTACCTGAACGGCTCCTCCCTTGACTCCCTGACGGGGGACCCTGCGTCGCCGACCTCGGGGCCGAGCCTTGTCACAACCTTGCCTTCAGGGGTCACGATCAACAGTTTGTCCGCCGCAGAGACTAATTTGTGGTTGAACACAAGCTCCGGAATCTACTCTTCGTCAGGGACCGGAAGCTTTGCAGCGGTGAACATGCTAAGCGTGACCAATACAACGATCTCCCCGATTGCGGTATCCGGGTCGGGCCTGACGGCCGTGAGTTCGTATACCTTTGCCTACTTCTACGGTCCAGGCTCGGTCCTCGGTCTCACCGAAGGGGCCAGCACCACTTCAGGTCCTGGGTTCAACACCAATCAAAGCCCCTTGTGGACGCTTTTTGGCGCCCAGGGGCTCTCGGCCTCCACCGATGGGAGCAATTTTGTCTACTTGGCCACGTCGCGAGGGACGTTCCGAATCCCTTACTCGTTGATTACTTCCACCTCGGCAACCGCCGGTGCGCTGGCGATTGCCCTCGCCGCCGGGAGNGATAGCAGCGGTTCGCTACTGGTCACCACCGAGGACGGAGCGCCCATCACCCAGGTGGGGGTCTGTGACAATTCCTTGTCCTCCACCGTCTACGCCTTTGGCGGCACGGCCAAGGGGCTGTATGCCGCCCCGGTGAACACCACGGGGATCCCCCAGGGAGACGGCAAGCTGCAACTAATCAGTGCGACCAAGGGGCTGTCGATCACGTCTCTGTCCAGTTATCAGTGGACCAGCGGAACCACCAGCGGGCAAAGGACCTTCACGGCGGCCTATTCGTCGACCACCGGAGAGGTCTTGCTCTTCAACGACCTAACCCTCGTCGCTCGGTTCCCGGCCCTCGCCGGCCTGCCTTCGGGGACTCCGCAGTTCACTTGGTACCCTTACATCAGTGGGAATACGTATTCCTTGTACCTTGTCATCACGGGGACCGACGCCACGGTCCGATACCTGGCAGGCTCGTACACACAGATTCTCTCAAGCTGATACCGGGGGCGTCCTACAGCAGGTTGACCCCGGCGTTCGCCGCCCCGATCAAGGCCATGTTGTAGTTCAGAATCATGACCACGGGGATCTGCTCCAAGAAACCCCGGATCACTCCGTTGTTGTGCTGGAGAAAGGTCTTGCGGAACAGATCGCGGTCGGTGAAGTAGGTCAGGTTCTTCGACCCGATGCCCCCCGCCAGGTAGAGGCCGGCCCGGGGCAACAGGGTGGCGGCCATGTTGCTGGCAAACCGAGCGTACATCCGCACGAAGGTGTCGAGAATCCGGCGGCAGGCTGCATCGTGGGCGGCGTGTTCGGCGACGATCCGGGGGGCGTCTTCCAACCCGGCTTCGTCCACGGCGGCAACCACTCCGTGGCTGTGGTCGAGCCACCCGTGGGCCTTGGCAAACAAAAATAGGTTCCGGAGGCCGATCCCCGAACAGCAGAGTTCGACGCTGGGAAAGGTGCCCACCCGTTTTTCTACGAAGTTCCGGAAGGCTTCGGTGAGGCTGTCGAAGGGGGCGAAGTCGATGTGACCGGCCTCGGAGGGAAGGGCCACGTACCGGGAGCCCTGTTGCAACAGCGCCCCCNCCCCCATCCCGGTTCCCGCACCGATCACCGCCCGCATGGTCCCCTGGGGGCCCGACCCCGGGTGGAGCACCACGGCCTGGGTGGGGTCCGTGGTTTGCACGAAGGGCAAGGCGTAGCTAATCGACGTGAAGTCGTTCACGATGATGGTGGGCAACCCCGAGGCGAGGCGAACCGCTTCGCCGTCGATTTGCCAGGGCAGGTTGTGGATGTGGCAGTAGTTGTCCTTCACGGGCCCGTTGGCGCCGATGCTGCACGCACTCACCTGGACCCCCGGCAATTCCGTTTCGTACCGCAGGGCCGTCTGGGCCACGAGGCCGGGAAAGTTATCCACCGACTTCGAGGGGACCTCGACTTCGTGGAGGATTTCCAGGCCCGAGGGCCCCACTCCCACCAGACCGAGATTGGTGTTGGTTCCGCCCACGTCCCCGGCCAGGAGGAATCGGTCGAACCCCGACCAGTCCCGCCGGTACCAGAGGTCTTTCACCCCCGGTCTCCAATCACCGTCCCGAAGAAGGGTTGGTCCCGGAGGATCTTGTCGAGGTTGGGCAGGTCCGAACCCGAGGCCACGAAGACCTTGAGGTTCAGCTGGGACGCCCGTTGGGTGGCCACGGGGTCAAAGGGCGCGTTGAGACCGGGGTTCCATTCGGTGCCCACGATTTTCTGGAACTCGGACCACGTCACCGACGCCAAGGGCCGGGCCTCGGGGTTCTTCTTGGGGTCGTCGGTGTAGACCTGGGCGATGTTCGAAAGGTTGATGACCGTGGTGGCGTGGAACCGCTCGGCCAGGACCACGGCGTCAAAATCCGTCGAGAACCCGGGCTTCCACCCGGAAGCCACCAGGACCCGTCCGGTCCACGTGAACGGGGCCGTGGGGTCCGTCACCACCTCGTCGGGGCACAGGGGGCCAAAAACCGCCTTCACCAGCGAGGCGTTCAGCCGGGTTGCTGCGATCCCGATCCAATCCTGAAGGTCGGTCTGGGGATGGGTCGCAATGGCCCGGTACGCCTGCTGGTACACCCGGGCCGGGGCCCCGCCCCCGGTGATGAGGACCACCCGTCGCCCCGTATCCTCGGTCAGCCAGGCCGTGATGCGCCGATGAAACTCGGTCAGGAACGGAACGTCGACCCCGTTGGGGGCGATCATCGACCCCCCGAGGGAAATGATGGTGGTTTGTTCGGGCAAAAGGACCCTCCGCATTCCGGCCAGTTTAGTCGCCTCCCGGACCCTTGGCAAGATTCCTCGGTCGGATCCGTCCTTGACCAAGAATCCGTCTTCCTATACACCTCAACTGAGGTGTCTTCTTTGTTGCGTTTTGCCGCCGTGCTGTTGCTGGTTCTTCCCTATGCCGTCCAGGCCCAGGACATCGTCACGGCCTCCCGGTATTTCGACACGGTTTCCGAGAAATACGGTTCGGTGGTGGACTATTCGGCCAAGGTCACCATCGTCCAGGGCAAGACCACCATGGAAGGGACGTTGCTGTACAAGAACCCGAACAAGCTGAGGATCGAGTTTTCAAACCCGGCGGGTCAGGNGATCAACAGCAATGGCAAGACCCTCACGGNGTTCCTTCCTCGGTACAGCGTGGCCTTCACCCAAGACCTCAAGAAGCGCAGCGATGCAGCCATCGCCGCCATGGCCAGCAAGCAGGGCCTCAGTTTGCTGAAGTCCAGCTATTCCATTGGCTACGTCGTGGGTCCCGACCCCATGCCTCTGGATGGAACCACCGGCGAAAGCGTCGTGAAACTCAAGCTGACCTGGCGAAGCGGGTCCCAGGCGTACCGCCAACTCGAGATCTCGGTGGCCCCCAACGGTTTCATCCGTCGGATTGTGGGCGTCACCGGCGGTCAGCAGACCTTGCAATTCGATTTCACGTCCATCCGTACCAACATCGGAATCCCTGATAACCGCTTCGACTACGACAGTCCGCCCACAGCGAACATGATCCACAATTTCCTTTTCGAACCGGAAGGTTGAGCATGGAATCCATTGGCAAGCATCTCCGAGAATCCCGGGAACAAAGGGGGCTGACCCTCGATCAGGTGTCCCGGGAAACCAACATCTCACGGCAGTACCTGCTGGCTTTGGAAGAAGACCGGTACGAGGCCTTCCCTGCCGAGCCCTACGTCATTGGGTTTCTGCGGAACTACAGCGAGCACCTGGGCCTCGAAACCGAAACCTTGATTGGCCGGTTCCGCACCCTGCGGATCCAGGAGCAGCCGGCGCCCCTCGAGGAGCTGATCCGAAAGCCGAGCCCTTGGCCCCCCCGCATCCTCTGGGGTGGTGCAGGGTTGGTCGTGGTCTTGATTTTGGGTTTCCTGATCATTCCCCCGGTGTTCGGATTCCTGGCGACCTTGCCCCAAACCCTGGCGGCCAACGCTCCCGGGCACCAGGCCAAGGTGTACACCTTCGCTGCCAAGGACAAAAACCTCGTCCAGCGCCTCTACATTGGCGATTCTCTGGGCGTGGAGCTGAACGGGCAAACCGTGTCGTTGGCCTTGACGGCCATCGGCGAAGAAACCGCTCTGGGGGACTACAAGCTCCACCTCGGCGACGAGGTGTTCCTCGACCTCGACGGTGATGGCGTCCAAGACCTCCGGGTGTTCCTGAAAGACGTCAGCCCCACCGACCCCAAGCGGGGGGCCGAGTTTGCCTTCGAGCGCCTGTCCCCGACCAACGCAGCCCTGTCCACCGGACCTGGGTCCGTGGGCGACGAAGTGAGACCAGGGATGGCCGCTGCCGGGTCGGCCTCCGGCGGCCTCGACGATCAGAAGCCTGTGGTCATTCTACAGGATGTGCCCGCCAAGCCGTTCACCGTGGACGTGGTGTTCCGGGGCTATGCGCTGTTCCGGTACATCGTGGATGACAACCGGCGGGAAGAGAACTACTTCCGCAAGGGCGACACCGTGCGCATCGATGCCAGCCACCGGATCAAGATGTGGATTTCCAACGCCGGCGCGTTCTCGGGGAAGGTCAACGCCGCCAACGATTTTGAAGTGGGCCGGGCCGGCGAAGTCGTGGCTCGTTCCATCGAATGGTCCAAGGACTCGTCGGGCAAGACCATCCTCGTCGCCAACCCCATGAACTGAGGGACCGGTGCCTTCCTACCTGGACACCTTGAACGATCGCCAGAAAGAGGCGGTGGTCCATGGGAAGGCGCCCTTGTTGATCCTGGCGGGGGCCGGGTCGGGGAAGACCCGGGTGGTGACCACCCGGATGGCCTGGCTGATTGATCAGATGCAATTTCGTCCCGACCAGCTGTTGGCCGTGACCTTCACCAACAAGGCGGCCCGGGAGATGCAGGAGCGGGTGGGGCGCCTCGTCCCTCTGGACGGTCAGACCCCCATGGTCAAAACGTTCCACAGTTTCTGCGCCTGGTTGTTGCGCCGGAACGCCCCCTTGGCGGGTCTGTCCCCCCATTTCACCATCTACGACGACGACGATTCCTTGTCCCTGACGAAGACAGTGCTCCCCGAGGGCATCCCCTCCACCGAAGCCCGGATGTTCCAACAGGCCATCAGCCGGGCCAAGGACGATAACCTGCCCCCGGACGCCGACCTCACGTCGGTCAACGCCCACCCCGAGTTTCCCCGGGTGTACGAACACTACGAAAGGAAGTTGCAAGACTCGGGGAACACCGACTTCGGGGGCCTGATCCAGAAGACCGTCCACCTGTTGCGGACCAACGAGGCGGTCCGTACCCGTCTTCAGCAGAAGTTTCCGGTGGTGCTGGTCGACGAATACCAGGATTGCAACGGCGCCCAGTTTGAGCTCTTGAAAGAGCTCTACGGACCCGAGACCTGGCTGGCGGTGGTGGGGGATGACGATCAGTCGATCTATCGGTTCCGGGGGGCCGACGTCGGCCACATCCTGGGCTTCGAGCAGAAGTTCCCCGGGACGAAGGTGATTCGCCTGGAGCAGAACTACCGTTCGACCGGGAATATCTTGGCGGTCGCCGGCCAAATCGTGGCCCACAACCAAGGGCGCCTGGGAAAGACCCTCTGGACCGAGAATCCCGACGGCGATAAGCCCAAGTTCGTGCTCCTCGAGGACCAGGACCGGGAAGCGACCTGGGCGGCCGACCTGATCCGTCGGTCGCCCCTGACCGAAACGGCCATTCTGTACCGCACCAACGCCCAGTCCCGGGCCTTTGAATCGACCTTCGTCCGCCAGAAGATCGCCTACCGGATCGTGGGGACCCTGCGGTTTTACGAGCGCGAAGAGATCAAGGACGTCTTGGCCTGGCTGGCGTTCCTGTCGAACCCCCGGGACGAAGTGGCGTTCCAGCGCATTGTGAACAAACCCGCCCGGGGTCTGGGGAAGACGGCCCTGGCCCTGGTGGCCGAGGCCCGGGGCCCCCACGGCACGTGGCTGGACGCCGTCGGCCTGTCCCTGCCCTTCGCCAAGGGCAAGGCCCGGTCGGGACTCGATGGGTTCCTCACCCTGGCTGGTTCCCTGGGCCGTCGCTTGGACTCGGGGGAGTCCCTCGGGGCCCTGGTGAACGCCGTCGTCGAGGAGACCGGTCTGGGGGACTACCACCGTCAACAGGACGAGGTGCAGAGTTCGACGAAGCTGCAGAACCTCGAGGAACTGGTGAGCGCGGCGAGCCCCTTCCCCGGAGGCCGGGATGGGCTGACCCAATTCCTGGAAACCATCGAGTTGGACACCGCCGGTCTGGCCGACGAGGACTCCGACGCCAAGGTGACCCTGATCACCATGCACAACACCAAGGGCCTGGAGTTCGACCGCGTCCTGGTCACAGGCCTGGAGGACGGTCTGTTCCCCCGGGACGAAACGGCCCACGACCGGGACGAGCTCGAAGAGGAACGCCGTCTGTTTTACGTGGCCATCACCCGGGCCCGGAAGGAACTGTACTTCACGGCCGTGAAGCGCAGGCTCCTTCACGGTCGGTTCCTCGACCGAAGCCCCAGTCGGTTCCTCACCGAGATCCACCGGGACTCCCTCGAGGGGTTCACCCCGGTCGCCCCCGAGGACGGGGGGTGGGCTCTCGGTCAAAAAGTCTACCACGACGACTTCGGCGCCGGGATCGTCGTGAAGAAATGGTACAATGTCGGTGAACTCGTCGTCGACGTCCGGTTCGAGTCGGGGCGGATGGGGAGGTTCTTGCCCCAGTACACTCCCTTAGAAAAGTTGGCCTCCGATGATTGATCGCACCCTGTTCGACCTGCTTCCTCCCCTTCGGCGAGCCCGGGGCGACCGGCTCTACGGGCCGCACCAGCGGCACTGGGTCGATTTGTGGAAGCAGGACGGGGTTTGGCTCCTGGGGCATCGTCCCGAAGGGGTGGCCAAAGAGTGGAAGAACCAGATCGACAAGGGTCTGGGGACCTGGGCCCCGTCTCTGTGGCCCCGGCGCTTGGAGGTCTTCGGGGCCCGGCTGTTTTCCGAGCCGGTGAGCCTGCGGCTGTTCCGGAACGCCGATCGGTGTCCCGTCCCCCACGTGTGGCGGCCTTGGGACGATTCGACTCTGGCGCCCCGGGACTGGCCCCTGGGGGCCGCTCGCTTGGTGTTGCCGACGGGGCCTGGGCAGGCCGTCGCAGCCGCCTTCACGGCCGCCTGGGCCGGGGCCCTCCCGGACCACGATGTGGCCAGCCCAGCCGAGGCCGCTGCCCTGGTCCAGGCCGTGGTCCAGGTGTTGAGGTTCCAAGGCGACGAACAGGCCGTCTTGCTCCGGCGTCAGGCCATGGAAAAGTTTGACCGGTACCTCGGACCGTCCGCCGTCTTTCGGCGTCGGGGCCTTTGGTTTGAGGCCGTGGACTCGGTGGCGTACGACGCCCTGTTCCGGGCCCACTGGGACGCGGGGTTCCTGCTGAATCCCGACCCAGCGGCCCCGGGGATCATCCCCACGACGTTGTCCGACGGGGAGTGGGCCCAGTGGAAGGCTGTGGTCGAGACCTGGTCCCGAGGGAGGCTGTGATGGAGTTTTGGACTTCGCCCCAGGGCATGGAACTGCTGGCCAAGATGTCCGTGGGCTTTGTGGCCTCGGTGGCCGGCATCGCCCTCTGGGCCCACACCCGGGAGCCTGCGTGGATCCTGGTCATCGCCGCCACCCTTCTGGGGTACGTCGATGTGCTCCTGAGGTTCCTCGACACCCTCGGGGTGTTTTCCTTGGATTCGTGGACTTGGTTCGGGGTTCCCGTGGTCCGGGTGGCCCTGGCCGCCGGGGTGCCCTTGCTCTACGCCCTGGGCCTCTGGGGGGCCCTCCAGTCGTACCGCAAGCCCTAGCCCGGGGGCTGAGGTCAGCCTTCGGTCTCTAGCTCGACCCAAGCCCGGGCCAGGGTTCCGCCCCCTGGGACCCCTTCGAGGGTGACTCCGCCACCCATGGCTTGAACGATCCGTTGGCAAAGGGCCAACCCCAGCCCCATCCCTCCATGCTTTCGGGTCAGGGAACCATCGACCTGGTGAAACGGCGAAAACGCAGACCGCTCTCCTGGGTCGAATCCGATGCCCGTGTCCTTCACTTCCAGGGTGAGGGTCCACCGCCGGGGGGCCACCGGGNGGGCGCGGAGCCTCACCTCAATCGAGCCCTTCTCGGTGAATTTGGCCGCGTTGGAAACGAGCTGGTCCCAGGCCTGGCCCAGGCGGACGGCATCCCCATAGACCACCTGGGGGATTTCCTCCCCGTAGACCACCGTCCACACCAGCCCCTTGGGCGCGGTCTGGGGTTGGTGCCGATCGAGGGTCGACTGCAAAACCATCCTCGGGGTGAACCCCTGGGTATCGAGGTCGAAGGCCCCGGTTTCGAACCTGGCCAACTCGAGGAGGGNATCGATGCTGGCGAGGAGCCGGCGGCCGCTGAGCTCAATCGTCTCAACCATGGTCTGCTGGTGGGCATCGAGGTGAGACTGGGACAGCAGGTGCGAGAACCCCAGGATGCCGTTGAGAGGGGTCCGTAGCTCGTGGCTGAGGTGCGAGAGGAAGGGCGCCCGGGAACCCCCGGCCCGGAGGAGGGGGGCGGCCACCTGGGCATACAGGGCGACGGCTTCGGACCCCGGGGCGTGGGCGTCAAACTCTTCCCCCGGAGGCACCAGAGTCAGGGTCCCCAGCCGAGGCTCCAGGGTACCGAGGGGGACCACCCAAGGGCGCCCCGGGTTCCCCTGGGGGGCGTCGGGGGAGTCGACCACCACGGTCCGGGGAGGATGGGCCGTGGCTTCGAGGGTCAGGGTCGCCTGGCGAGCACCCGACAGGCGGACGGCGGCCCCGGCGATCCCTCGAAGGAGCCGAAGCCACCCCTCTTCCCCTTGAGAGGCTGAGGCAAGGGCCTCCAGCGCCGAGATTTCCTGGACCAGGGATGGATTCATGGCACCACCCTAATCTTCCCTGGGGGGACCGTCAACCGCAGGCAGTGGAACTGGACGGAGCCTTTGGTTCATACTAGCCCCATGAGTTTGCTAAAGGTTCTGGGGACATGCGCTGTGGCGGGGACGATGGCCCTGTGGGNATCGTGCNCCCCTCCGGCAAAGAAAATCGTCTTTGCCGTCGACCCGCACTGGCCGCCCATGGAGTTTGTTGGCACCTCCAACGGTCTCGAGGGCTACGACATCGATTTAGTGAATGCAGTGGCCCAGCAGGCGGGGATGGCCATTGAGTTCCGGCAAGTTCCCTGGGACGGCCTTTTCTCGGGGTTGGCCGCAGGGCAATTCGACGTGGTGGCGTCGTCGGTGTGGATCAACGACGAGAGGAAGGCCAAGTACGACTTCAGTGATCCCTACCTCAATGGGGGACAGGTCCTCGTCGTTCCCCGGGGAGGCCCCGTGCACCGGTGGGAAGACCTGAAGGGCAAGCCGGTGGCGGCCCAATTGGGTACCCCGGGGGCCGGGGTGGTCACGGCGGCCTCGAAACCGGGACCCGTCTTGAAGGCGGTGCCCTCGCTGTCCCAGGCCTTCGAGGACCTGGCGGCCGGGCGGGTCGCTGCCGTGGTCACCGATGGACCCGAGGCGGCGCAATACGCCCTCCGGGATCGCCGGTTCAAGGATCTCTTTCAAGTCGTTGGCCCGCCGATGACCCAGGAGAAATTCGGCCTCGTGGTGGCCAAAGGGCGAACTGACCTGTTGAACACCCTCAACGCGGCCCTGGGGAGGCTGAAGGCGGCAGGGACCCTCGATGACCTGGCCGCCCGTTGGTTGCACTAGCCCGGTTCAGGGGGCGATTTTATACACTTTGGCCTGGGACAGCAGGTAGACCTCTCCATCGACGCCCAGGGCCACATCCATGAGGGGGCCTAAGTCTCCCTGGATCATCTCATCGTAAAAGGTGATCTTGCCCGGGGCCTTTTCGTCCATGCTCAGCCGGTACAGGTAGCCTTGCCCGGACCCCGCAAAGAGCAACGACCCGGCCCACTCGCCCTTCACCGCGAAGACCGCGCCATTGGGCACCCAACTGTGGCCCGAGGAACAGAAGGTCACCGCTCGGATGATCCCCCGGGCCCAGTCCCGGGCCGTATACCGGGGCCAGCCATAATCCCCGCCCTTTTCGACGATGTCCAGGCGATCGTTGGTCCCCCGGGGCACCGCAGGACCCCGGTCCAGCGAATACAGGCGGCCGGTGTCCGGTTGCCAGGCCAGGGCCCCGGGATCCCGAAAGCCCCAGGCCCAGACGGGGGACGTGGGGTCGGGGTTATCCCCAGGAACGCTTCCGTCGGCGTTGTACCGGAGCAACACTCCCCGGAGGTTCCCGGGGGTCACTTCGGCCGGGGCCGCTCCGCCGTCCCCGATCCCGAGCCACAGGTGACCATCGGGGCTGACTTTCAGCACTCCCCCTTCCCGGTCCGGGCCGGACGGGAGGGAGTCGACGAGGACACGATTGAGGACCACCAGCCCCGCCGAAGACCGCCACCGGGTGAGTCGGACGATCGGTTGGCTGGTTCCGAGGGTTTTGAGAGCGGCAAACACGTAACCCGACGACAGAAAATCGGGGTCGATGGCAAAGCCTAGGAGTTCGTATTGACCATTGTTTCCGAGGTCGGCCCACACTTGGGGGGGCTGGAACGAGTTGCCTTCGGGAACCAGGCGGTCAATGAGCCCAGACCTTTGGGCCACGAGGAGGGAGCCATCGGGGAGGCTCCCCACAGAGAAGGCATCGGTCCACTCCCCAGGGAGCGGCGTGGTATGAAGAGCCCAGGCTGCGCTGGGGACAATCAAAAAGCAAACGGACAGCACTAGGGCCGTCCGCACAATCCGTGAAATGAGCATGACCGCAGTATACTGGTCCCCGGGTCTTTGCAAAAGCCCGGGCATTTGGTAGAGTAGCGTCGCACTGGAGAGATGTCTGAGTGGTTTAAGGTACCGGTCTCGAAAACCGGCGTACGGCAACGTACCGAGGGTTCGAATCCCTCTCTCTCCGTAAGAAGAGATCCCCCAGCAAGTCCCCGGGAAGAAGGGGACTTGCTGGGTAACCGCCTTAGGTTTTTTCCCCTTCGATTTCTAACCCTGAGGCCCCTGCCCCATGAATCTTTCGCGGTCCACATCCCCCTTTTTCCTGGCGAGTCTCTTCGTGCTCCTGGGCCCCGGAGCCTTCGGGGGCGCTCAGGGGACTGAATCGTTCCTCGACCCGGCTCCTGGGGCCCAAGGTGCCTACCCCGATGGGAACCTTTCCATCGCCTTCGACCACCCACCGGTCCTGGCCCCCGGCGGCCAGGTCGAAATTCTCGACACCCAGGGCAAGGTGGTCGACACCATCCACTTCGTCAACGAGGTCCAGCGGGTAGGGGGGGTGGCGATTCGCGTCGGGGGGCAATTGGCCCGGGTGGTGGGGAATTCTCTCGTCATCACCCCCCACTTCGACGGCCTCCACTACGCCACCACGTATTCCGTCCGCCTGCCCGCAGACAGCCTCCAGGGGTCCTGGCAGGGGCGTCCGTTCCGGGGGGNGGGGCCCGGGACAGACATCCCGTGGAGCTTCACCACCCGGTCGGCCCCTGTTCTCACAGCCCAGATCAGCGTCGATGGGTCGTCCCAGGGGGCTTCGGACTTTCGATCCCTCGGGGCGGCCCTCCGGCATTTGGCCAATCAGCCGGTGGCCGGGGCCTCTGTAGTGACGATCTCTGTGGCCCCCGGGACCTACCATGAACTTCTCTACTATAAATCGCAGGCAGCGAACCCAGGCCTCACGATCCTCCTGGAGGGACCCTCGGGAAGCCCCCAGGGAGCCCCTTGTGTGTTTGAGTTTGCCAATGGAAACGCGCTCAACCCGAGTACCCAAACCAGGAGCACGTTCTACTTCACCGGAGCAAATCTAGTGGTGCAGAATCTGTCCTTCGTGAACCCGGCTCCCCGGCAAACCGTCGGCCAAGCCGAGACTCTGTACTTCGCCAGCGGTCCGGGGTTTACCTTAGCGGCGCTCCAGTGTTCGTTCCGAAGCCACCAAGATACCCTGCAGACCTCGGGACGCAACTGGTTCTGGAACTGTTTCATAGAAGGCAATGTGGACATGGTGTGGGGACGGGCCGACGCTGCCCTCTTTCAGGACTGTCGCCTCCACGTGGTGGCCGATGGGGCCCCCTCGGTCAGCTTGGTGGTGGCCCGGACAGGGAGCCTTCAGGCAACGACAGTCGGTAAGGGGTATGTGTTTGCCGATTCGGAAGTTTCCATCGACGCCGGGGTGACGGCGTCCTACGGCCGCCGGGCCGGAACGTCTGCCGACTACGATCAAGTCGCCTGGGTCCACAACCGATTCACCGGGGCCGGTTCCCTGAGCCCGGGTCTCTGGGCCACGGCGACGGCCCCCCACTCCCTGGGGGACTCCTCCGTTGTTGGCTGGAAGGCTGCCGGCAACACCGGTCTGGGGGCCGAAACCTTGGCCGTTCAGACGGCCCCCGGTAGCGCCGACCTCATCGACCAGCAGGCCCGTCACTGGATGAGCCGGGATCAAATCCTCAACGAGCGGATCGCCCTGGACCCGACCCACCGGACTCCCGTGGGCTACGAGCCAGCCCCGGATCGCTGGGACACGGGGGCCCTGGCCGCCCAGTGCGGCGCTCCTCCGGGCGACGCTGCGTTCTAGGCGTGTGACCCCGGGACGTCCCCGCTGACTTTTACACCTTTTTTACATCCATCCTCTCCATAGTAACCCTGGAACAACCTTCCAGGAGGCTTGCTGTGGTTGTATTGACGGGAGTCACCGCCGTGGNGGTGGTGGCGCTCTTTGTGTATTTGGTGATCGCGATGGTTCGCCCGGAGGACCTATGAACGATCTCCTGAACTATGTCCTTTTGTTTGTCGTTCTGGTCTTGGCGGCCTGGCCCCTCAGCCGGTTGCTTCATTGGGTGTACCAGGGAGCGATCCAAAAGCCCAACCCCGTGGAACGGACCCTCTACCGGCTGAGCGGCATCTCCTGGGGCCAAGAGATGGACTGGAAACAGTGGGTCGGCGCCCTGATGATCTTCTCGGTGGCCAAGATCGCCGTTGTCTTCCTCATCCTCTTCTTTCAAAACCTCTTGCCCCTCAATCCCCAGAATCTGCCCGGTGTCCCCTGGGACCTCGCCCTGAACACCGCCGTGAGCTTTGTGACGAACACGAACTGGCAGAACTACGGCGGCGAGTCGACCATGAGTTACTTCTCGCAAATGGCGGCCCTGGGGGTGCAAAACTTCCTGTCGGCGGCTTCGGGGATTGCGGTGCTGTTCGCTCTGGTCCGGGGGATTGCCCGAAAGAGCTCTGGGTTGTTAGGGAACTTCTGGGTCGACCTGGTCCGGATCACCGTCTACGTGCTTTTGCCCCTGTCGGTGATCTCCGCCTTGGTCCTCATCTCCCAGGGGGCCATCCAAAACCTGCTCCCCTATGTCCAAGCCACGACCCTTACCGGGGGCACCCAGACCCTGCCCATGGGACCCTTGGCCAGCCAAGAGGCCATCAAGATGCTGGGAACCAACGGTGGGGGATTCCTGAACGCAAACTCGGCCCATCCCTTTGAGAATCCCACGGCGTTCACGAACTTCTTCCAGACGTTCTTGGTTCTCATCATCCCCACGGCCTTGGTCTTCGCCTTCGGTCGCGCCATCCGGGACCAGCGGCAGGCGTGGGCCGTGTTTGGCGTCATGGCGGTCTTGTTCNCCCTGTTCTTCCTCCCGAACTACCTAGCCGAGACCGCTCCTCTGCCCCATGCCGTGGCCGCGGGGGTCGATGGCAGCCCGGGGAACCTCGAAGGGAAAGAGACTCGGTTTGGTGTGGGCCCCACGGTGTTGTTCAACGACGTCACCACAGCCACCTCCTGCGGGGCGGTGGACGGCATGTTGGATAGCTACACGCCCTTGGGGGGGATGGTCCCCCTCGTTCTGATGCAGGTTGGCGAGGTCATCTTCGGTGGGGNGGGGTCGGGCCTCTATGGCATGCTGGCCTTCGTGATGCTCACGGTCTTCGTGGGCGGCCTCATGGTGGGACGTACCCCCGAATACCTGGGTAAGAAGATCGAACCCTTCGATATGAAGATGATTGTCATCGCCGTGATGATCACACCGTTCGTCGTTCTTCTGGGCACCGCCTTGGCCTCGGTATGGCACTGGGTCCCGTCGACCCTGAACAACCACGGTCCCCACGGGTTCACGGAAATCTTCTACGCGTTCTCGTCCATGGGGAATAACAACGGAAGTGCCTTCGCGGGCTTAGGGGGCAACACCCACTTTTGGAACGTCGTCGGAGCCGCTGCCATGTTTGTGGGCCGGTTCGGGGNGATGATTCCTCTCCTGGCGTTGGCCGGAAACCTGGGTCGGAAACAGCATACCGCCGGGGGCGTGGGCACCATGCCAACCCATGGGGTCACCTTTGGAGTCCTGGTGATCTTCTTCATCTTCCTCGTGGCGGCCCTGAACTTCTTGCCTGGACTGGCCCTTGGCCCCTTGGCCGAGTTTTTCCAGAGCCTGTGATCGGAAAGGAAAGGTATGAAAACACGACAATTTTCTAAGGAACTGCTTCTTGCCGCAGGGATCGAAAGCTTCACCAAGCTCGATCCCCGGGTTCAGATCAAAAATCCCGTGATGTTCACCGTCTTCGTGGGAGCCATCCTAACGACGATCTTTTGGGTGGCCTCGTGGTTCGGGATTTCGGATTCGGGTGTCAGTGGCACCTTCATCCTGGCCATTGCCCTGTGGCTGTGGTTTACGGTGCTGTTCTCGAACTTCGCCGAAGCCCTCGCCGAGGGTCGGGGAAAGGCCCAGGCCGCCGAGCTGCGGAAGACCCGAAGCGAAGTCGAGGCCCTCAGGGTCTCCACGGTGTCCTGGGACGCCCAGGCCATGGTCGTCGGCTCGGGAAGCCTGAGGTTGAACGATTTGGTCTTGGTCAATGCGGGCTCGTTGATCCCCGCCGACGGTGAGATCCTCCTCGGGGCCGCTTCCATCGACGAAAGCGCCGTGACCGGCGAGAGCGCCCCCGTGATCCGGGAGGCGGGGGGCGACCGCAGTTCGGTCACCGGAGGAACCAGGGTTCTGTCGGACCGACTCATCGTTCGAATCTCCGCAGACCCGGGCCAAGGGTTTCTCGACCGGATGATCGCCTTGGTCGAAGGGGCGAACCGAACCAAGACCCCCAACGAAGTGGCCCTGACCATCCTGTTGGCGGCCCTCACGCTGATCTTTCTGGTGGTCACCGCCACCCTGTTGCCCTTCAGTTCGTTCTCGGTCGCCCAGAACCACGCCGGCCAGGTGGCCAGCCTGACCGCCTTGATTGCGTTGTTTGTCTGTCTGGCCCCCACCACCATCGGAGCCCTGTTGTCGACCATCGGCATCGCCGGCATGAACCGGCTCTCCCGGGTCAATGTCTTAGCGACGTCGGGTCGGGCGGTGGAAGCCGCCGGGGACGTCGACGTGCTGCTCCTGGACAAGACGGGGACCATCACCCACGGGAACCGGATGGCCCACGAGTTCTTACCCCTTCCCGGGGTGAAGGCCATCGACCTGGCCGTGGCTGCCCACCAGGCCTCCCTGGGGGACGACACCCCCGAGGGCAGGAGCATCCGTATCTTGGCCAAGCGTCTGGCCCCGGCGATGCCCGCCCTGACGGGGACGCCCCAAGTCATTCCCTTTACCGCCCAGACCAGGATGAGTGGGCTCGATGGGGACGGGAAGTCGTATCGCAAAGGGGCTCCGTCGGCCCTCCAGGCCTGGATCGAGGCCCAGGGGGGCCGGTGGCCCGAAGGCCTTCGGCCCCTGGTCGAAGGGGCGGCCCGGCAAGGGGCTACCCCCCTGGCCGTGAGCGTGAACGACACCGTCCTCGGGGTCGTCGTGTTGAAGGACATCGTCAAGGATGGAATCCGCCAACGGTTCCAGGCCCTCCGGGCCATGGGCATTCGCACCGNCATGATCACCGGCGATAACCCGTTGACCGCCGCCACCATTGCTGCCGAAGCCGGGGTCGACGACTTCTTGGCCGAAGCCAAACCCGAAGACAAACTGGACCTCATCCGTAAATACCAGGGCGAGGGGCACCTGGTCGCCATGACCGGCGACGGGACCAACGACGCCCCGGCCCTGGCCCAGGCCGACGTCGCCGTGGCCATGAACTCAGGGACCCAGGCCGCCAAAGAGGCGGGGAACATGGTCGACCTCGACTCCAACCCCACCAAGCTCACCGAGGTGGTTCTGGTGGGCAAGCAGATGCTCATCACCCGGGGGGCCCTGACGACCTTCAGCATTGCCAACGACGTGGCCAAGTACTTTGCCATCCTGCCGGGTCTTTTCATCCTGACGTACCCCGGCCTGGCGGCCCTGAACATCATGCACCTGGCCACCCCGGAGTCGGGCATCCTCTCGGCCGTCATCTTCAACGCCCTCATCATCCCCGCCCTGATTCCCCTCGCCTTGCGGGGGGTTGCCTACAAGGCCACGTCGGCCATCCAACTCCTCAGAAAGAACTTGTTCGTCTACGGCCTGGGAGGCCTCGCCCTCCCGTTCGTCGGAATTAAGGTCATCGACATCCTGCTCACAGGAAAGGTGTTCTGAATGAAATCCCTCTTCATTTCTCTGCGATTCGTTTTGGTGTTCACGGTTTTGACGGGGCTGGCCTATCCCCTGGTGATCACGGGTCTCGGCCAGCTGACCTTCCCCCGCCAGGCCACGGGATCCTTGGTCGTCCAAGGGACAACCGTCGTTGGGTCCACCCTCATTGGCCAGGACTTCTCGAAGTCGGCGGCGTACTTCCAGTCGAGGCCGTCGGCCACCGGCGACCACCCATACAATGCCCTGGCGTCCGGCGGTTCCAACCTGACCGTCGTGGGCCAGCCGTTTCAGGACGGCCTCGCCGCCGGGGTCAAGGGTTGGAAGGACAAGGAAAAGGCGGCGGGTATCACGGGCGTCATCCCCGAGGCCTTGGTCACCTCGTCGGGAAGCGGACTGGATCCCCATCTGTCCCTCGATGCCGCCCTGTTTCAGGTGCCCTTCGTGGCCTTGGCTCGGCCGGGCACCGACCCGCACAAGCTCAAAGATTTGGTTCTGTCCCTGGCGACCAAACCGCTGTTCCCCTGGGATCCCCCGGCGTATGTGAACGTCCTGAAGCTGAACCTGGCCATCGACCAGGCGTTCCCCGTCCCCCGATAACTACGCCTCTGGGGGGCTGAAGGGCTCCACCACCGATCCCGGGGGAACTTCCTCCGGGATCGGTATTCTTAGCGAGAACACCGCTCCGCCCCCTGGCCTGTCTTCCACGTCCGCCGAACCCCCGTGCACCCGGGCTACCCCCCCCACGATGGCGAGGCCCAACCCCGTTCCCCGGTTCGAAGCCCTCCGAGCCGCCTCTCCCCGGGCAAACTTACCAAAGATTTCGGCCTTCTCCTCGTCTTGGACCCCGGGGCCCCGATCCAGGACCCGGTAGACTGCCGTTCGTTGACTCACCTCGACGGTCACCCCCAGGCCCCGGCCCCCGGCGTAATCCAGGGCGTTCTCGAGGTAGTTGGTCAGGGCCTGTTCGATCAGTTGGGGTTCGATTTTCAGGAGGGGAAGGGGATCGGGGTAGGTAAAGCCGATCTCCACCTCAGGGTGCAGTCCCTGGAAGCGGTTCACCGCCGAGACCGCCGGGTCTTCGGCAGGGACCCACTCCAGGACCCACGGAACGCCCACTTCGGTCAGTTTGGTCAGGTGAAGCAAGTTTTCAACCTGGCGACTGAGCCATTGGGTTTCGGTCCCCACCGTGGCGAGCAGTTGGTTCTCCTCGGGGGCCAATCGCGGGGACACCAAGGACCGAAGGGTTTCAATGGNCCCCGCCATGACGGTCAGGGGCGTCCTCAGGTCGTGAGACAGGCTGTGGAGCAGGGCGTTTCGGGTCTTCTCGGTCTCGACGGCCAGGGCCTGCCGCTGGGCCTCCCGGGTCAGGTTCACCCGTTCCAGGGCCGACGCCAACGATGCCGCCATGGACTCCACCAAGTCCCCTTGGCCCGCCGGGTCGGGACTGCCGTCGGCCCGGGGNTCCAAGGCCAGAACCCCGAGGATTTTTCCCCCACTGCCCAGGGGCCACACCGACAACCGGTGGTCCCGGAGGGTGGCCGTTCCCCGACCCGCCTTCTGGCCGTGGGCCATGACCCACGAAAGGAGGGCGGCCTCCTGGGGCTCCAGGGCTTCGGCCTCGGGCCAGCGGCCGTCCTCCTGGGGCTGGATGACCCGGGCGGGCCGGCCGAGGATCTCGCTCACCAACCCTGAAGCGACCCCTCGGATCCCGTCGGCGGTCACCAGCCGGGCGAGTTCGCGTTGCATGCGGTTCAGGGCTTCCATCCGCTGTTCCCGGACCCGGGAATCCAGGATGCGCTGCCGAAGCCTCTGGGCTAGGGTGCCGATCACCGTGCCCACGACCAACAGAAAGAGGAAGATGAGGTAGTATTGGGGATCGCCCACCGCCAGGGAATACCGGGGGGGAGTGAAGAAGAAATTGAAGGCCAGGACCGCGAGGGCCGAGGCAAACACGCTGGGCCCCAGGCCAAAGAGCCCCGCAGAGATCACCACGCTCAACAGGAGCGTCAGGACCACGTTGGCTTCGGCCATCCCCCAAGACTCGAAGAGCACCGCCAGCCCGGTGAAGGCGGCCAGGATGAGGGTCGACCACCCCAAGGACCTCCAGGGGATGGGCGACCGAGGCCTGCGTTCGGGGGACCGGGTTTGGGGTTCCTTTCGGCCGGAGAGGACGTAAACGTCGATGTCCCCCGACAGCCTCAGGAGGTCGTCGCCGATGGTCCGCTTCCACCACTTCGTCCAACTGCGGTTCGTGTTCTTACCCAGAACGAGCTTGGTGACGTTTCGTTGTCGGGCGTAGGCCACGAGGTCCCGGGCGNCCTCTTCCCCCTGGAGCACGACGGTCTCGGCCCCGAGGGCCTCGGCCACCGCCAGGTTCTTTTCCAGGCGGGCCCGGGCGTTGGCCGGCAAGACCCTGAGGGNGGGGGTCTCGATCACCACCGCCAGAAGTTCCGCTTCCAGACTCCGGGCCAACCGAGCCGCGTGCCGGAGCAGGTCCTCGGACAAGGGGCTGGGGCCCACCGACACCATGAGGCGTTCCCGGACCGGCCAGATGGCCTGGACCCGGCGCTGGGTTCGGGCCGAGTCTACCTCCCGGCCGACCCGGTCCGCGGCCCGGCGCAGGGNCAGCTCCCGGAGGGCAAGAAGGTTTTCTCGCTTGAAGAACCCCCCCAGGGCCCGGTGGGCTTGATCCTGTCCGTAGATCTTTCCCTGGTGGAGGCGGTCGATCAGATCCTCGGGGTCCACGTCGACGACTTCCACCTCGTCGGCGGCATCGAACAGACGATCGGGAACCGTTTCTTGGACCAAGACTCCGGTGATCCGGGCGACCACGTCGTTCATCGAGTCGAGGTGTTGGATATTGATGGTGGTCCACACCTCCAGGCCGGCGGCCAGGAGTTCGTCGACGTCCTGCCACCGCTTCTGATGGCGCAGGCCCGGGGCATTGGTATGGGCCAATTCATCGACCAGCAACACCTGGGGCTTCCGGGCAAGGCACCCGTCGAGGTCGAGCTCCCGGAGGGTGAGGGCCCCGTGGACCACCTTCAGGGGCTCGACCCCTTCAATCCCGGCCAAATGGAACAGGGTTTCAGGACGGAAGTGGGGCTCGACCCATCCCGCCACCACGTCCCGGCCCTGGGCCAGGGCCGACTGGGCCGCCTGGAGCATGGCAAAGGTCTTGCCGACACCGGCGGCATACCCCAGGAAGACCTTCAAAAGACCCCGACCGGGGACGGAACCCTGGATCGAGGCCAACAAGGCGTCGGGGTCCGGTCGGTCAGGGGNCATGGGTTACTTCAGCTCAACAAGTTCAACGTCGAAGACCAGCCACGCATTCGGAGGAATGACCCCTCCGGCACCCCGGGCACCGTAGCCGAGGTTCGGGGGAATCACCAGGGTTCGCTTCTCACCCACGGCCATGTCCAGGAGTCCTTCGTCCCACCCCGCGATGACCTGGCCGATCCCCACCGAGAACTCGAGGGGTTCCTTCCGGGCAAAGCTGGAATCGAAGACCTTGCCGTCGGTGAGCCTGCCCTCGTAGTGGGCGAGGATGGTCTGTCCCTTCTTGGGTTTGGACCCGGTCCCCGCCTTGGTCACTTTGAAGTTCAGACCACTGGGGGTCTTGGTGAAGCCTTCGAGGAGCTTGGACAGCTTCTTTTCGGCCTCGGCATTGGCCGCCTTGGCGGCGTCATCGGCCTTTTGCTTCGCACTGGCCTGGAGGGCCTGGAAGGACTCCTTCGTGGGCTGGAACGCCTCGGCCGAGGGGCCCTTCCGAACGATGGACACCTTGTCCATGGTATCCCCCTGGGCAATGGCGTTCACCACGTCTTGGCCGGCAATCACCTGGCCGAAAATCGTGTGTTTGGCGTTGAGCCAGTCGGTCTTCACGTGGGTGATGAAGAATTGGCTGCCGTTGGTCCCGGGGCCGGCGTTGGCCATGGCCAGGTGTCCCGGGCCCGTGAAGGTCAGGGTGGGATGGAACTCGTCGGCAAATTGGTAGCCGGGTCCCCCCGAGCCGGTACCCTGGGGGTCGCCGCCCTGGATCATGAAATCAGCGATGACCCGGTGGAACTTGAGGCCGTCGTAGAAGGGCTTCCCCGTCATGGTCCCCTCGGCGAGGGCGACGAAGTTCGAGACCGTGAGGGGGGNCTTTTCGTGTTCCAGATGCAGGACGATGTCGCCCTTCTTGGTGTTGATCACGGCATACAGGCCGTCACCGTGTTGTTGGATCGCTTCCATAGAATCTCCTGAAGGCTACGGTTTATTTAAGGGCTACAAGCTGAACGTCGAAAATGAGCCACGAATTGGGGGGGATGGCCGTTCCCGCTCCCCGGGCACCATAGCCGAGGTTCGGGGGAATCACAAGGGTGCGTTTTTCTCCGGTGTTCATGTCCATCAACGCTTCATCCCACCCCGCAATCACGTTGCCGACCCCCACCTGAAACTCAATGGGGTACTGCCGGGCGTAGCTCGAATCAAAAATAGTGCCGTCGACCAACCGCCCTTCGTAGTGGGCGAGGATGGTTTGTCCCTTCGTCGGCTTCAGTCCGGAGCCGGCTTTGAGCACTTTGTAGTACAGCCCCGACGGTGTTTTGGTGAACCCGACCACCAACGGGGCAATGGCCTTTTCGCCTTCGGCGAGGGCCGCGGCACCCTGCTGGGCCTTCTTGGCTTGCAGGGCATCGAAGGCGGCTTTGGTTCCCACAAAGGCCTGGGCGGCCTTCCCTTGGCGAACGATGGTGACCTTCGTGATGGTGTCGCCCTGGGCAATGGCATCGACCACGCCCTGACCGGCCACCACGTGGCCAAAGATCGTGTGCTTGCCGTTGAGCCAGTCGGTTTTGACGTGGGTGATGAAGAACTGACTCCCGTTGGTCCCGGGGCCCGCATTGGCCATGGCCAAGATCCCTGGACCGGTGAACTCCAGGGTGGGGTCAATCTCATCGCCGAACTGGTNCCCGGGCCCCCCGGCCCCGGTGCCCAGGGGATCTCCCCCTTGGATCATGAAGTTGGGCACGACCCGGTGGAAGGTCAGGCCGTCGTAAAACGGCTTGCCCGTCATGGACCCTTCGGCCAGGGCCACAAAGTTCGTCACCGTCAGAGGGGTCTTCTGGAATTCCAGCTGCAGGACGATGTCGCCCTTCTTGGTGGAGATGACGGCGTACAGCCCGTCGCCGTTCTTTTGGATGGCAGCCAAGGTCACAGGAAGGACCGGTTCGGCGCCGAGGCTCCCGGTCGTGGCAACCACGGCCAGGAGCAACGTAGGGAGGAGTTTCTTCAAGCGGTTCATGGCCACCAAGGTACCACGACCCCGGGGCCAAGGGAAAGGTCGGGGGGCTTCAGATCAGGGGCGTGTTCCCGTCGAGGAGGAGGAGCACCACCGCCGAGGCGACCAGGACCACCAAACCGGCCATGTCGAGGGCAAAGCCGCCGAACCAGCCGGTGCCCCGCCGGGCCAGGCCTCGCCCCCCTCGCTTGGCGGCGATGACCGAAAGGGCCACCACCGTGAGGGTTGCTGTCATCCCCAACGTCATGGCCGCCACGGCAGCCAGCCCGGGACCGATGGCCCCCCGGCTCAAGGCACCGAGGAAGATGATGGTGTCGGGACACGGCAGGATGGCCGCAAAGAACAGAAACGGGAGNAGTTTTCGCCAGGGAATGGGCTCATAGGCCGTCTCCAGGCGTTCGTGGAGGTCAAAGCCCATCCTGCGGCGCATTTTTCCCAACTGAGCCCGGCGCCGGAGTTCCGGGATGTCTTTGAGTTTGACCAGGAACAAAATCAGGGCTACCAGGAGCACCCCGAACAGGGCGATGGTCGTGGTCAGCCTGCCGGCGATCTGGCTGGTTTGACCAAAGGTGAGGTTGAGGGCCCCCCGGAGCACGAACGGCAGGAGCGTGGCCGAGGCCGCATGAAAGAGGGCAAAGAGGCCCCCGGCCAGGAAGCCTTGGCCGTACCGGGCGTTCTCGCTCAGGAAATAGGCCCCGATGACCGCCTTTTGGTGGCCGGGCAACAGGATGTGGAGAACCCCGTAGGCAAAGGACAGCCCAACCAGGAGGACGAGGGCCATCCCCGGGTCGGCTCCTTGGGCGGCCTTGAGCACGGGATACAGCGAGGCGTACAGACTCTTCAGGAGGGAAACGAGAGATTGAAACAGGTCCGAGGGATTCAAACGGTACCGCCCACCTGACAGGCGTCGAGTTGAGCCCTCAGTTTCGAGGCATCGAAGTTCGAGCCCAAGAAAATCAGGCTGGTTTGTTTCGGGTCCCCCGGGGCCCACGGCCGACTGTAGAGCTGCTTCTGGGTCCCCGTGTACTGAACGATGTACTTGTACCGAGCCGACGACGGGTCATCGGTCAGCACGATCCCCTTGGCCCGGAGGATGCCAGGCTCCAACGAGGAAAACACCTGTCCCAAGCGGTTGGCGTTCAGCCGAACTTCCGACACGTACTCCAGCNCCTCGGCGTCATGGTGCTTTCCGCCTTGGAAGAACCGCCGCCGAGGCTCGGGTGACGAAGCTTCGGCCCGAGGGCCTGCGGGGTCCGAGGTCTCGAAGAGGGCGGACCACGGAAGCTTCTGGGCGGTGTCCAAGACCCGCACCCCGGGCTTGAGGTCGTGGAGCCGGTCCCGGACGGCCTGGTCGGTGGAGGGGTCAACCAGGTCGGTCTTCGTCAGAAACACGGCGTCGGCAAAGGCTAGTTGGCGACGTAGGGCCGAAAACTCCTTTTCTCTGGTGAGGAAGGACGACGCATCCACCAGGCAGAACCCCCCGCTGAGGCTGTACGGTCCGTCCTGGGTGAGGACCCCGAGCATGGGACCGGGGGACGACAGTCCCGAGGCCTCCACGAGGATGTGGGCCACGGTCGGGTCCTTCCTGACCACGGCGGCCAAAGCCGCCTTGAGGTCTCCGTCGCTGACACAGCACAGACACCCAGAAGGAAGCTCGAACAGGGGTTGCTTTCGGACTTCTAGCAACTGAGTCTCGAGGGAGGCTTCGCCGAATTCATTGACGACGAGGCCAAACTTCGTCCCCGGCTTTTCCTTGAGGAGGCGATTCACGAGGGTGGTTTTTCCCGATCCCAAGAAGCCGGTGAGGACGGTGACAGGTACCGAGGGTCGCGTCATTGGGGGCTCCAAGCGATGTAGGCGTACGCGGGTACCACCGAGCCACCGTAGTAGGTCTTGGCTTTGTTGGGCCGGAACGCCAAGGCGGCCTTGCCCCCGTCGGTAACGGTGAGAACGACAGGTGTTGTTTTAATAAACTCCATGTCCGTGAAAAAACTATCGTCGTAAAAGGATACGGCGAACTCAGTTTTTCCATCGAGGCGAATCCCGAGGGGGAGGAAGAACCGATAAGACACCCGACCATCGTCGCTGATGCTCGCCTGGAACTTCTGGGGCGTCGGGACTTCCAGTTCGCGCTTTCCGAGGGCAAAGTGGCTGAAGTACCCGTAGGACTTGAGGTTGTCGAAGTAGCCTTTCTTGATCGAGGCGTTCATCCTGAAGTCGACCTTCCCCGTGCCCTTCGGGTCGTTGTCGGCCAGGATCAATTGGCTGAAATCGGGGTCAAAGGTCCACTCGGTCCAGACCCCATCGACGTAGCCCCCGGCGATGGTCACTTCGGCTTTGACGTCAACCCAAATGTGGGGATGGGCCCAAAGGGAACCGATCCCTCCCCAGAGAAGGATCAGGACAAGAAAAAAACCCCGATGTGCCATGGGGGAATTATGCCTTACAATGGCAAGGTATGCAAAGCATCCGCGACTACATCCCGAACCCCACCCCCTCGTACGAGCTCCTCGTCCACCTGTTCGACCGGATTCTTGCGGGCAAGACAACGACCTTCGAAGCCCTGAAGGCCTACGCCTCCGAACTCCCCGAAGGGGTTCCCCTCCGGGCCGTGTTCAAACGGTCTTTCGAGTTGATTCGAAAGGTTTCCTGGGGAATGTTTCGTTCCGTGACCCCCGAGGCGTTTCCGGCTCTATGGCGCATGCTGGTGGTCCCCGACCGCCAGTACGAGTTTGCCGGGGACCTCAAACGGACCGTCTCCTCCCCCGACCTGTTCGTGGGCCTCATCGACATCCACGGGTACACGAAGTTTTGTCTAAGGAACCGGCACAACATGACCATGCTCGACTTCCTCGACCGGGTGCTCTTCGAAGACATCGCTCGGATTGCCACCGATGCCGGGGTGGTGAGCAAGCGGGCCAACGGCGATGAAATCCTCCTGGTGGGGGCGTCTATCGACGAAGTGGTCGAAACCGTGCTGCTCATCATGACGTATTTGTCCAAGGGCCTGAGGACGAAGATGGCTTCGTCCCCGCCCCGCCCCGGATCGGATCCAACCTTGCTCCCCGACTTTCAGATTTCGGCGGGGATCACCGGTGGCCAAAAGTACGCCTCGGTCATCGTGACCCGGGACGGGGACCTTTCGGGCGACTTGGTGAACACGGCCGCCCGACTCCAATCCCGGGCGAACAAGATGGCCCCGGACACCAACAAGATTCTCCTCAGTGGCCACGCCTACCATCGTTTGAAGGGCCGGCTTGACCCAGGCCTGTTGCAGCTTCCGTATCAGATTAGCTTCTTCAATGGGGGCGATGTGGAGTTCAAAGGGGTGAAGACTCCCGTCTTTGAAGTCATTTTTCTCGAGAAAGAGAAGCACCGCACGGCCTACCAAGATCAAATGGTACAACTCTACCGGTCTCTCCAGAAGAAACAGTGGCAAACCCAGATCTGGAGGGATGCCTTGGGGTTGTCCGTCGCCTTTGTGTCCCACGTTCCTGACGTGGGTTCCCTGGACCGGGGGCAGTTGCTGGCCCGAACCCGGGAAACGGCCATTCTGTTCGAGGAAGACCAGTTTGACCGGGCTGTGGAACGGCTCACGGGTCTCGTGGGGGACCTCGAGGCCCTGGAGTCCTGGGATCCGCTGGCCGTCGAGTATCTGCGCCAAATTAGCGCGGGGTACCGTTCTGTCCTGGCCGTGTACCTCGGCTACTTGGACAAGGAGCTCGAGACCCAGAGGGACGCCCAAAGGGAGCTTTTGGCCAAGTACCATGCCCTCTACGAGTCGNCCCGCCACGAAGCCCGGGCCAAGCTCAGAAGTCACCGGGTGGCCTGGGTGCAGGCCTCGGACGACGTGGCTGCCAACGTGGAAGTCCACATTCGTTCGTTCAAATGATCCCCGAAAGGAAAGGATTGACAGCCCCCGACAGTCCCTATATGTTTCTTCATGTAGAAACAGGAGGTTGGGCCCGTGGAGACAGTGATCAAGGTGATTCCCGGTGAACGGTACACTCCGTATGGCCTCGCCCTGAAGTTGGGCGCCTCGGTGATTCTGGAATCGGCCTCGTCGAAGAAAGGGCGGGACCGCTATTCCCTCCTCCTTCTGAAAGAGGCCTTCCGGGTGAGCCAAGTCCAGGAGGCGGTCTACTTCCATCGGGACGGGGTTCGGTCCCGGGTCGAGGTACCCCACCGGGATATCCTCGACGTCCTGATGCACTTTGCCCGTCAGCACGAAGACCCAGGCCAGGACTTCCCGTTTCCCGCCGGGGGGGTTGGGTTCCTCAGCTTCGAGTTCTGCCGCTTCTGCGACACCATTCACCTCAATCCGGACAAGCCCGATCCCCTGGACCTTCCGGATGCCCTGTTCCTCTTTGGTCACGTCTTTCTGATCTACGATCACTACACCGATCTGATCTACCTGGTGGGGTTGAACTACCAAGAAGCCCAGATCGACCTGGAAGCGGCGTTGCTGGCCGTCGAAGCTCGGATCAACGACGGGGATTGGTCGGCCCTGGACGCGGTGGGGGCCTCGTACGAGGCCCAACTGTTGCCCCAAACGTACGACCCCGACGCTCTGTACAAGCAGAACGTCGAGGCCATGCGCCAGGAGGTGATCGCAGGGAACCTTCTGCAGGGCGTCCCGAGCCGTCGGCTTCTGGTCCAGACCAAGATGCCTGCCCTCGAAGCCTACCGCCGCCTCCGGTCGGCGAACCCGTCGCCCTACATGTTCTACCTCGACTTTGGGGACTACCAACTGTTTGGCGCCAGCCCCGAGGTCCACATCAAGGTGAAGGGCGGGGTCGCCGAGATCCGTCCCATTGCCGGGACCCGGCGCCGGGGAAAGTCGGAAAAAGAAGACGTCGCCCTCGAAGCCGAACTCCTGGCCGACGTCAAGGAGAAGGCCGAACACCTGATGTTGGTCGACCTAGCCCGGAATGACCTGGGGCGGATTGCCCAACCGGCCACCGTCACCGTCACCGACAGCATGTTCATCGAGCGGTATAGCCATGTGATGCACATCGTGAGTCGGGTGGAAGGCCGGCTTCACCCGGGAAAGGAAGGGATCGACGCCCTCCGCGCCTCGTTCCCGGCGGGGACCGTTTCGGGAGCCCCCAAGATCCGGGCGATCGAAGTCATCGACAGGTTGGAGCCCGTCCAACGGCGGTTCTACTCGGGGGNGGTGGGGCACCTGAGCCCCGACGGCAGCCTCGATACCTGCATCGCCATTCGGTCGGCCTTGAAGAAGGGGGACACCATGGTCCTTCAGGCCGGGGGGGGAGTGGTCTTCGACTCGAACCCAGACCGGGAGCTCGAAGAGACCTACGAAAAGATGCGGGCGACGGCGCGAAGCCTCGGCCTGGACCTATGAGGAGCCAGCGATGTACCTACTGATCGATAACTACGACTCGTTCACCTACAACATCTACCAGTNCCTCTGCGAGCTGACCACCGAGGAGGTCCGGGTCGTCCGGAACGACGCCATCGACGTGGCGGGGATCCGGGCCCTGGGGCCCCGGGGGATTATCCTGGGCCCGGGTCCCGGTCGGCCCGAGGAAGCGGGGNGCATGATCGACATCTTGCGGCACCTCGGGGGCGCCGTCCCTATCCTGGGCGTTTGCCTGGGGCACCAAGCCATTGGGTACGCCTTCGGGGCCAAGATCATCGGAGCCCGGGAGATCGTCCACGGGAAGGTTCAACCCATTTCCAACGACGGGAAGGGGGNGTTCCGGGGGATGACGAGCCCCATGAACTTCACCCGGTACCACAGCCTGGTGATCGATCGAGCCACGTTGCCCGGTGACCTGGAAGTCACGTCGGTCAGTCCCGACGGCGAAATCATGGGAGTGCGCCACAAGACCCTGCCGATCGAAGGGGTGCAGTTCCACCCCGAGTCCATCGCCAGCGAAGGCGGCAAGCGTCTGCTGAAGAACTTCTTGACCTGGCGGCGCGAAGGGTTTGACTTCCCCCCCCTGGTCCGAAAGATCATGGCCAAGCAACACCTCACCCAACCCGAGGCCGAGGGCTTCATGGAGGAGCTGACCGACGGCAACCTGTCGGGCACCCAGATCGCCGCGGTCCTCGTGGGCCTCAGCCTCAAGGGGATTCAGCCCGAGGAGGTGGCCGGGTGCGCCGCCGTCCTCCAGCGAAAGCGGGTGCCGTTGCCGGTGACCGGGGATTTCCTCGACATCGTGGGTACCGGGGGCGACGAGCACGGCACCTTCAACATCAGTTCGCTGGCGTCCCTGGCCGCGGCCGCCTGCGGGGCCCGGGTGGCCAAGCACGGGAACCGGGCCGTCAGCTCCCGGTCGGGGTCGGCGGACTTCTACGCCGCCCTGGGGCTCAAGATCGACCTCACCCCGGTCCAGGCCGCGTCGGTCCTCGAGTCGACGGGGTTCTCGTTCCTGTTCGCCCCGGTGTACCACGGCGCCATGCGGTACGCGGCGCCGGTCCGGAAGGAACTGGGGGCCAAGACCATCATGAATCTGCTCGGGCCCCTGGTGAACCCGGCCCAGGCCACCCACCAGTTGATCGGGGTGTACGACGCCTCCCTGGGGCCCCTCTTGGCCCGGGCGTTGCAGATGTTGGGCACGAAGAAGGCTCTGATTGTGTTCGGCACCGAGGGCCTCGACGAGATGAGCGTGGGGGCCCCCACCCTGTACTGGCTGGTCACCCCCGACCGGATCACCGAGGGCCGGTTTGACCCCGCCCAGGTGGGGCTTTCGGGGTACGTTCTCGATGACCTCAAGGGGGGCACCGCCGAGGACAACGTGGCCCTCGCCGACGCCCTGCTCCGGGGGACGGGGCGGGCCGCCCTCCGGGATGCCGTCTGTCTCAACGCCGGGGCGGCCCTCTGGCTGGTCGATCGGGCGGCTTCCATCGAAGAAGGGTTTGCCATGGTGCGGAAAACCTTCGACGATGGGCGACTCCTGGCCAAAGTCAACGAAGTCAGGGCCGCCACGGGAGCCTTTAGGACAGCCGTCGGAGTCTAACCTCGATGCCTGGCTCGTCTTTCAAGAGGGCGGTGAGCCGGGTCACGTCGGTGTCTCCGAAGTGGTAGGGGTACAGCACCTTGGGCCGGAAGGCCCGGGCCGCCGAGGCCACTTGCTCGGGGGNCATCGTGTACGGTTGGTTCATCGGCAAGAAGGCCACGTCGATGGCCTTCTGGGCCTTCAGTTCGGGAGTATCTTCGGTGTCACCGGCCACCAGGACCCTGAGGGTCCCAAAGGTGAACAGGTAGCCATTGTCCCGGCCCTGGGGATGGAACTTTTGATGGTCGGGGGTGGTGTTGTAGGCGGGGACGGCCTGGACCGAAAAGGTGCCTAGGTCGAGGGTGTCCCCGTTGGCGAGGGCCTCTCCCTCGCCTAGGATGGTGCGGACCGCCGGGTTGACGACGATTCGGGTGCCAGGCTTTCGGATCTGACCCATGGCCCCCTGGTCCAGGTGGTCCATGTGTTCGTGGGTGACGAAAAGGTAGTCGGCCGGGGGCAGGGTGGTGTAGTCGGCCTGCTTGCCCCAGGGGTCGATGTGGATGACCGCCCCGTCCCACTGAGCCATCAGGCTCGAGTGGCCGAGGTGGGTCAGGCGAAGGGTTCGGCCCCCCACGTCGAAGGTGTCCGATTCGAAAACTTTGTCTTTGAGGTTCATGTGGTCTCTCCCGGAACCAAAATCGCCAGGAGAGGCAAAAAAGTCTAGGAGGACTGAGTGGAGGACATTAAAGAGGCCATCGTGGCCCGACGCCTCAAGCGGATTGCCACCGAGGGGTACGAACTGGGACACCCGGTTCCCCCCCAGCGCCAGGTGCCCCTCGTCCCGTTCGACCGGGCTCCCTTCGTGATCTGCGAGGTGAAGCGCCGGAGCCCCAGCAAGGGGGTGATCGCCGGGGGCCTCAACGCCGTGGACCAGGCCCGGCTCTACGTCGAGGCCGGCATCAAGACAATCTCTGTCCTCACCGAAGAAGACTTTTTTGGGGGCTCCCTGGCCGACCTCATGGCGGTCAAGAAGGCGTTCCCGGACACGGCGATCCTGAGGAAAGACTTCTTGGTCCGCCGGGAGGATATCGACGTGGCCTACCGGGCCGGGGCCGACGCCGTGTTGCTCATAGCGTCCCTGCTGACCCCGGCCGAGGTCGCCGACCTGAAGGCCTACGCCGAAGGCCGGGGCCTGGGGGNGTTCGTGGAAGTCCACGACGCCGACGACTGCGCCAAGGTTTCGGCCCTCCGACCCGCCTACACCGGGATCAACTGCCGGAACCTCGGGGACTTCTCCATCGACCGGGCGATCCCCCTCATGACCCGACGCTTCGTCGATTGGCCTACCCGGCTGGTGTTCGAGTCGGGGATCTTTCGACCCGAGGAGGCGTCCTGGGCCGCTTCCGCCGGGTTCCAGGGCATCTTGGTGGGGGAGGGNGCGGTGAAAGATCCTTCGTTGGCCCGCCGCTTGGCCGAGACCTTCCGGCCCGAAGTGACCCACCACCCCGATCCCCGGCCGTCGTTCTGGTCCCGGCTCTACGCCCAGGGCCGGCGCCCCCTGGTCAAGATCTGCGGCCTGGCCCACTACGACGACGTCGTGTTGGCCGATGACCTAGGGGCCGACCTCCTGGGGTTCATCCTGGCCCCGTCGAAACGAAGGGTGGATCCGGACTTCGTCCGCCGGGCGCCGAAGACCCGGGCCCTGAGGGTTGGTGTGGTGCAACTCGGCCCCGGGGAACCCGTCCCCGACGAGGTGGCCGCCCTCGTGGACGAGGGGTTCCTCGACGCCCTGCAGTTCCACGGCACCGAAGACTTCGCCGTGGTGGACGCCTGGGGGGCCCGGGGGTACAAGGCCGTGGGGGTCACGGGCCCCGAGTCCTGGGGGCCCTGGGTGCCGGGGGCGGCGCCCCGAATCCTGGCCGACGTGGGGACCGGGGGCTCGGGGCTGGCCCTGGCCGACGAGCACCTCGATGCCTTGGCCTCGTCCCCCTTCGGAGGGTCGCATCTGTGGTTGGCTGGGGGGCTCGGTCCCGACACCGTGGCCGAAAAAGTCGTCCGCTGGCGTCCTGAGCTGGTCGATGCGTCGAGCGGCCTCGAAGCCAGTCCGGGTCGCAAGGACCCGGCCAAACTCCGTCAGTATTTCAAGGAGATTCAACGTGTTAGCGAATAAACCTGTGTTTCACGATTTCTTCGGTCCCTTCGGGGGGCGCTACGTCGCCGAGGTCCTCCGGGCTCCCCTGGCCGAACTCGAGGCGGCGTTCCGGTCGGCCATGGGAGATCCTGGGTTCCTCGACGAACTGGCCTTGGTCCAGAAGGAGTTCATCGGCCGACCGACCCCCATGCTCTACGCCCGGAACGCGTCCCGGTTGCTGGGGGGCGCCCAGATTTACATCAAGCTCGAGGGCTTGGCGAACACCGGGGCCCACAAGATCAACAACGCCGTGGGGCAGATTCTCTTGGCCCAGAGGATCGGTAAGAAGCGCATCATCGCCGAAACCGGCGCCGGGCAACACGGGGNGGCCACCGCCGCCGTGTGCGCCAAGTTCGGCCTTCCGTGTACCATTTACATGGGCGAGGTAGACATCGCCCGGCAACGGCCCAATGTGTACCTCATGGAACTCTACGGTGCCCACGTGGTGGCCGTCAGCAGCGGGAGCCGCACCCTCAAGGACGCGGTGAACGAAGCGCTCCGGGACTGGGCCGGGAGCTTTGCCGACACCCACTACATTTTGGGGAGTGCCCTGGGCCCCTCACCGTTTCCCGACATGGTCCGGGAGTTCCAGGCCGTCATCGGTCGGGAGGTGGTGGACCAGACCCAGGGCCTCGACGTGGCGGCCCTGGTGGCCTGCGTCGGGGGGGGGNCGAACTCCATCGGGTTCTTCGAGCCCTTCCTCGACCAGAAGACCCCTCGGTTGATCGGCGTCGAAGCCGGGGGCCGGGGGCCTGGGTTGGGCGAGAACGCCGTCCGGATGGGGGGCGACGCCCGGCCCGGCGTGGTTCAGGGGTACAAGAGCTACTTTCTCCTCGACGACGACGGCCAGGTCCAAGACNCCCATTCGGTGTCGGCGGGCCTCGACTACGCCGGCATCGGACCCCAGTTGGCCCACCTGGGGCAAACGGGCCGGGTCGAATTTGCCAGCGCCCTCGACTCCGAGGTCATCGAGGCGGTGAAGTTCTTCGCCCGGAACGAAGGGGTGGTCTTTGCCCTCGAGTCGGCCCACGCCGGGGCGTATGTGATGAAACTGGCTCCCACCTTACCCCGGGACAAGGCCATCGTCGTCAACATGTCGGGTCGGGGCGACAAGGACATCTTCATCAGCGCCAAGATCATCNCCCCCGAGCCGTGGATCGGGTTCCTGAAGAACGAGGTGGAGGAGTATGAGCGACGCCGGTAGTCCCCTCCCTCCCGACGCCTTCCATCCCCTGACCCTGGGGGAGTGGCACGATTGGCTGGCCCATCACCACCAAACCTCCCCGGGGATCTGGCTCGTGACCTACAAAAAGGCCACGGGCAAGCCCCGGATCGACTACGATCAGGCCGTGGAAGAGGCCCTGTGTTGGGGCTGGATCGACAGCGTCAGCCGGCGCCTCGACGACGAGAGGGGCATGCTGTGGTTCTCTCCCCGGAAGAAGGGGTCGGGGTGGTCCCGGACTAACAAAGGACGACTGGAGGGCCTTCTGGCCCAGGGGCGCCTGACCTCGGTCGCCCTCGAAGGCATCGAAGCGGCCAAAGCGGACGGCAGTTGGACCAAGTTGGACGGCGTCGAGAACGGAGAGATTCCCCCGGACCTGCAAGAAGCCCTCGAGGGGTATCCCGATGCCCCGAGGCTCTTCGACGCCTTTCCCCGGGGAGAGAAGCGTCGGATCCTGGAATGGATCGTCCAGGCCAAGACCCCGGAGACCCGGGCCAAACGGATTGCGGAGACCGCCCGCCTGGCCCAGGACAACGTCCGGGCCAATTTGTGGAAAAAGAAGGAGAACGAACGATGAAGACCAGCCTGATGACCCATATGGTGGCCGGGTACCCCGACTACGAGACCAGCCTGGAGACGGCCCGGGCCTTGGTGGCCGGGGGGGCGGCCCTGTTGGAAGTTCAGTTTCCGTTCAGCGATCCGAGCGCCGACGGGCCGGCCATCCAAGCCGCCTGCACCGAGGCCCTCGCCCAAGGCTTCAAGGTGGATCAGGGGTGGCAACTGGTCGAAACCGTCCGGCGGGAGTTCCCTGGGGTGCCCATCTTTGTGATGAGCTACGCCAGCATCGTCGTGACCAAGGGGGTGGAGGCCTTTGTGGCCCGGGCCCAGGGGGCGGGGGTCACGGGGCTCATCATCCCCGATTTGGCCCCGGGGGCCGACGAAGGGCTGTATGCGGCGGGGACCCGGTATGGCCTGGCCATCGTCCCCGTCATTGTGCCTTCGGTGCCCCAGGACCGCCTCGAGGCCGTCCTCGCCTCGAACCCCCCGTGGGTCTACACCGCCATCCGGGCCGGGATCACCGGGACCCACACCACCCTCACCCCCGAACTCAAGGCCTTTCTGGGCGCCTTGAACCGCAGGACCCGGGTGATGGCCGGGTTTGGGATCGACAGCCCCGACCAAGTCCAGGACCTCCAGGGGAGCGCCCACACCATTGTGGTGGGGAGCGCCCTGGTCCGGGCCGTGGCCGCGGCCCATCGGTCCGGGGGACGGGGAGCCGTCCGCCGGGACCTCGAGGCCACGGTCCGGAGCTTAGTGGGCGTGGAGCACGTGTAGCACGAAGTAGATGGCCGACGAGAAGATCCCGGCCCCGAGCAACACGCACACCGGCAGGGTCAGCAACCAGGCGACCACGATGTTCCTCAGGGTCGAGGATTGCAGCCCGGAGCCGTTGGCGGCCATGGTCCCGGCGATCCCCGACGAGAGAACGTGGGTGGTGCTCACCGGCAAGCCGTAGGCGGTGGCCAGGCCGATGGTTCCCATGGCCACCACTTCGGCCGAGGCCCCCTGGGCGTAGGTGAGGTGTTCCTTGCCGATCTTTTCACCGACGGTGACCACGATGCGCTTCCAGCCGATCATGGTCCCCAGACCCAGGGCGAGGGCGACGATCACCTTGACCCAGACGGGGATGAACTTGGTCAGGCCTTCCAGACTATCCCGGAACTTCAGGGCCTTGGTTTCTTCGGCCTTGTCGGTCAGTTTCCCTTGCTTGTCGAGCTTAGCGATGGAGTCGGACACCAGGTACATTTCCTGGCGGAGGGCGCTGCGGTCCGAGTTGGCCAGGGCGTTGAGGTCGGTCTTGTCGGTCAGGCGGGTGGCAATGTCACCGGCGGTGGCCGCCACGGCGGCAAAGGTGGCGTCCGAAGCCTTCCCCGAGGCCTTGAGGAACGAACTCAATTCCGTTTCGCCGGCCTCGACGGTGAGGGGAGCCGGGGCGTGGGCCTGCATCTGAACGCTGATGGCCTTGGCGTCGGCGGCCACGGCGGCCACGGTCTTGGCGTCCGTTCCCATCTGTAGGGCGAAGGCGGCGGGCAGCACCCCGATGAGGATGAGCATCAGCAGTCCCATTCCCTTCTGGCCGTCGTTGGACCCGTGGGCGAAGCTCACCCCGGTACAGGTGAGGACGAGGAGCCCGCGGATCCAGAGCGGGGGCTTTCCCCCCTTCTCGGGAGCCTTGTAGAGTTCGGGTTTCTTGATCAGCAGCTTGGCGGCCAACAGCAACAAGGCCGATAGGGCAAACCCGATGATCGGAGACAGGAGCAGGGCCGAGAACACGCTCTGGACCTGACCCCAGTTGATCCCTTCGGAGAAGGACCGGCCGTTCATCAGGGCGTTCGCCAGGCCCACCCCCATGATCGAGCCAATCAGGGTATGGGAGCTCGACGCCGGCAGGCCGAAGTACCAGGTTCCGACGTTCCAGAGAATCGCCGAGACGAGGAGGGCAAACACCATGGCAAAGCCCGCGTCCGACCCGACGTTGAGCACCAGTTCCACGGGCAGCAACGCCAGAACGCTGAAGGCCACCGCCCCCGTCGACGTCAGGACCCCAATCAGGTTCCACACCCCCGACCAAACCACGGCCACGTTGGGTTTCAGGCTGTTCGTGTAAATCACGGTGGCCACGGCGTTCGCCGTGTCATGAAACCCGTTGACGAATTCAAAGCTGAGGGCCAATAGCAACGCTAGGCCCAGGAAGATCACACTGCTCAGGGGGACCAACTGGCCGAATATCTCCATGGAACGTCTCCTTTCATTTTTGTGTACGAGAGTACCTTGAGGTCAGAAACGAACAACTATTATTGAGTCAGAATACGGTTAGGAAGGCGCTAGAAAACCAAGACTTGCCTTGTCCCCTTTCTTCTTGACCAAAAAAGTCGTAAAATACCGTCCATGCGTTGGTTTGACCGTTGGATCGAACATCTGCGGGAAGCCCGGGACGCCCGGGCGTTCACGGCGACTGGCATCCTCCACAGGGCCGAAGCGAACTTGGAACCGGGGGTGCTCACCGCCGACGGCTTCCGGGGCGTCGACCTCCGGCCCCTCCTGCGCATCGTCCGGGAAGACACCCTGGCCATGGCCGAGTTCGGGCTTCCCTGGGATTTCGTTGCCGACCACCTCGAAGAGCTGATGGCCCAGGGTTCCGAGGGTCTCGGAGAGCCCATCACCGTGGGGAACCGGTTCTTGGTTCGGGTGGCCGAAACCCGGGGGATGCTTCCCTGCCCCTGGGAAGACGGCCTTTGGCGCAAGCGGAGCGCCACGGTTCAGCGCCTGGTCGCCGGGGTGGCCGGGGGGCCAGAACTCCTGTTCAGTGACCTCAGCCTCCATTTGCTCCGGGATCATCACTTTTTGCAGGGCAAGGGGAGCCCCTTTCGCCTCGAACCGTCGGTCCTGGCGGCGGTCCTCGGTGGGTAGACAAGACCCCGGGGATAAGAGAATGATCTCGCCATGAACGATGAAGTCCTCGCCCCCGGGGGGAGCCTCGACCACGCCCTGTGGGCCCTCGAGGGAGGAGCCGACGCGGTCTACGTCGGCTTCCAGAAATTTTCGGCCCGAAGCCATGCGGACAACCTCACCCTGGAAGACATGGCGGTCCTGACCGCGGTCGCCCAATCCAAGGGGGCCCGGGTGTACTGCGCCGTCAACATCATCCTCGGACCCAGCGAGGTGGTCGAGGCCCTGAGGCTGGCCTGGGAGCTCTTCTTCCGGGGGGTCCACGCCCTCATCGTCCAGGACCTCGGCCTGGCCCTGGCCCTGAAGCGCCACGGTCCGCCCCTCGACCTCCACGCCTCGACCCAGGCCGCCGTCCACAACGCCAGCGGCGTCGCGGCCCTGAAGGCCATGGGGTTCTGCCGGGTGGTCCTGGCCCGGGAGCTGACCATGGCCGAAATTGGGGCCATCGTGGCCGCGGACCCCACCATGGAGTACGAGGTGTTCGTCCACGGAGCCCTGTGCTACGCCGTGTCTGGGAACTGCATGGCCTCGGGGATGATGATCGGCCGGTCGGCCAACCGGGGGGACTGTGGCCAGGTTTGCCGGACCAAATTTGAGCTCGATTACCTGATCCCCGGGCCCCACCGCCGGACGAGTCCCCATGAAGAGGGACTTCCCGAAGGCATCCACGCTCCCCCGGGGGAGGTCACCTGGAAGGCCGGAACCGTCGGGGCCTTTGCGAGCATGAACGACCTGGAACTCGGGGCTCGGATCCGGGAGCTGAGGGACGTGGGGGTTCGCAGCTTCAAGATCGAGGGTCGGATGAAGCCCCCGGCCTACAGCTACAACNCCGCCCGGGCCTACCGGGCCTTCCTCGACGGTGGCCGGGACCGAGAAGCCTGGGAATGGCTCGACGAGGCCCGGTTGCGGTACGGTCGCTTGCCCAGCGCCGGTTGGTTCGACGGGCACAAGGCCCTGGCCCAGATCANCCCGGCCTGGGCGGGTACCCTCGGCATGCCCCTGGGGACGGTGTCCAAGGCCCACGATAAGACCGTGACGGTCGGCGTCGATTCCCGGACAAAGGTGTTCCAGGGCCTGGGGAAGGGCGACGGGGTCATGATCCTGGGGCGGGTGGCCGGTCAAGTGTTCCGGGGGGCCCTGGCGGGGCCGACGCCGGTGACCGGAGGCCTGGCCGACCTGTCCTTGGCGGACCGCGTCGGATTTGATCCTGTGGACGGCACCGTCTGGCTGGTGAGCCGGCACGACGGCAAATTGCCCGTCAAGAAGTCCGGAAAGGTCTGGCGGCATCCCCTGCCCATGCACGTGGAGGTGGTGGTCCACGAAGGGACCGATCCCTTGTCCGTCACCTTCCGAATCNCCAGCCCCGCCCTCGGGGGCCTCGCCCTCGAAGAGACCCTTCCGGCGGACCGGGCCCGGGGGGACCGACGCCTCGACATCGTCCTCGATGAGGTTCTTCGGTCCTCGGACAGCCGCTTTGGTCCCGGGGCCCTGGGGATCGAAGCCCCCGAAGTGCCGTTGTTTGTCCAGCCCCGGCTCCTCAAGGAACTCCGTCGCCGGTGGTACCGCCTGGTGGAAGACCGGGCTGCCGCCTTCGTCGAAGGCCTGGGAAACCTCCCCATACCGTCCCGGGGCACCGCACCCCTGCGGGGAACCCTGTCCCCCCTCCAGGGAGNGAATAAGCTGACGGGGTTCATCACCGAGTGGGAGACCCTGACCGCCGATCAATTGGCCGTCNCCCCCTGGGGCCTGGCCCTGCCCCTGGCACCCTTCACCCCCCAGGAGGCCTCGTACGTCGAGCGATTCCGGGCGTTCTTGGGACGCCTCAGGGCCGAGGGCGTCACCACCCCCGTCTTTCCCGGGCTCAGCAACCCCGGCCACCTGACCTGGATTCAACGCCTGAGGGCCGAAGGGTTCGACCTGCCGGCCTGGTTCGCCGACTGGGGCTTTCATACCGCCAACCCCTGGACCCCCGTGCAACTGGCCGAGGCCCTCCCCGGGTTCGCCTTTTCAGTGCCCTGGCTCGAAGACCCCGATTGCCCGGACCATAGCTACTTTCCGCCGCTCTTCACCAGCCGAGCCTGCATGCTCCGGAACAGCTTTGGGGTCCAGGGACCTCCCCTGGCGACCCCGACCCCCGGGGCCCAGCCCTTCGATTCCCGGGAATGGATCCAGGCCCGGCTCTCTGGCCAAGCCCCGGTTCGCCCCGCCCAGGGACCCCGGTGTCCCGCAGGGTGTGCCGGCCATTTTTCGGCCCGCCTGGTCCAAGGGAAGCGGCAGTTCCGGGTCGAGGCCCGGGATTGCATTAACTACCTGATCGAAGAGACGCCCTAGGAGACCCCGTCAGCCCCACCGGGGCTGAGAAGCTCCAACTCAGCGGCTTTCTTTGGAATGCCAAACTCGGAGAATTCGAATCTGTGTTTCCAAGACCTCATACCGGAGCTGGAACTCTCCCGCGACGAGGTCCCGAACTTCTCTGGGTTGGAATCCGTCGCAGGGCCGCCCGGCAAATGGAAACCTCGCAGGCAACGATACCGCCGATCGGATGAAGGCTACCATCTTGGCCGCGTAGTCCGAGTCAAAGCGCTCATAGAAATCGGCGATGCGAAGGACGTCCGCTTGGGCGTTGAGCGACCAAGAAACCTGCATCACTGGCTTTTGGAGGCCAACCTCGCTTCGAGCGTGTCAAACCAGACCTGCATGGCCTCGTTGCTGATCACGTGGCCTTCATCGAGGCTCTTGAGCGCTTCCAGGGTCATCTGATGCTTCTCCTCCTCGGTCGGAAGGGGAGGCGAAGGGATCTCGATTCCCGTTGAGGTGGTCATCGTTCCAGGATATACCAACCCGATCTCAAGAGCAAGCAAGACCGCTGGCTCCTCGCGGTAGCCCCCCCAACCCAGAGCCCAGGAGGGGGGGCGAGGGCTTTGCCCCCCCCCACCTGGGACTTCAAGCTGGGCCACCGGAGTGCCGTCGAATGGGNACTCGACCAGTAAGCCGACTATACACCCGACCTGCCCGTTACGGCCGAAGAATGATGCTGCCGGTCGTTCTCCTTGATTCAAGATCGCCGTGCGCGGTTGCCGCCTCAACCAAAGAATAAGCCGTCGGCTCGTGCAAATTGAAGACGCCCTTTCGTACCAGATCGAAGATCTCCGTCAAGGCAGCCTCTAGCTCGCTCCGAGAAGTCAGGTACTTGAATAACGCCGGTTGTACATAATGAATCTTTCGTTTTTCAAAGAACTCCGTATCAATGGTGGGCAGGCCCGACGCCCAGCCATACAAGACTGCGCTCCCCCCTTCCTTGACCAAGGCCGCTGATCTCTGGAAAGTCGCTTCACCGATGCTGTCATAGACGACGTCGATGCCCTTCCCTTGGGTAATGGCCGTTACTCTCTCAGTGAAATCTTCTGACTGTAGGTTGACCACGTGGGCAAACCCGCGGGATTGGGCCAGATCCTTTTTCGCTCCGCTCCCGACAGTTCCGATCACGGTAGCGCCTATTGACCTAGCCCAGTCGCTCAGCAAAGTTCCCACGCCGCCTGTCATGGCATGAATCAGAACGACCTCACCGGCTCTTAATTTGTGGCTCTGCTTGACCAGCATATGGACGGTGAGACCTTTGACCATGACGGAAGCGGCTTGGTCAAAAGAGATGTCACCGGGGAGTTTGAAGATTTCGCTCCCATTGAGGAACCTTTTTTCGGCGTAAGCGCCGTTCGAAAGCGGGTAAGCCACGCGGTCACCCACCTTGAAATCGGTGACGCCGATCCCGACAGACTCAATGATTCCAGAGGCTTCCCAGCCTATAGGCGCTGGGTAGGCATCCATCGGGAAGGTCCCGTTTCTGTAGAAGACATCCAAAAAATTCACCCCGATCGCCTTCTGGTTGATCAAGACATCACCGGGGCCTGGTTCAGGAAGCGTGACTGTGTCGTATTTTAGTACGCTGGGGGGACCAGGGTGTTCAATACGAACGATACTGCTTGGTTTGTTCGCACTCATCGTTATTCTCCTTGTACCTTTTGAAGCGGGACATGACTGACCTGCCTTCTCCTTTTCCAGAGCAACTCCAGAAAATGGAGTGAACATTCCATAATGTACCGAGGCTTTTATGGAACGTCAACTCCAAAATGTGTTATCTTAAACGTATGGTCAGTGAGGAAGAAGCGAAGGCGGAAAAACCCCGTCTGACGCCGAAGGGACTTGCCACTCGGCAGAAGATTGTCGAGTCCGCCGCCGATTTGATTTGCCATCGGGGAATTGCTGGTGTGAGCATCGAAGACATCCAGAGGGCAGCCAACGTGAGCGCTTCGCAGCTCTATCATTATTTCAGCAGCAAACAGGAACTTGTTTACGCCGCCATCGATCTCCACACCCAGCTGATTCTGGACGGTCAGAGGCCAGCGCTCATTAATCTCACGAGTTTTGAGGCCTTGAGGCATTGGGGAAAGATTCTGGTCGCCATGCAAAAGAGCGGAAAGAGCCCTTTAGGGTCAGTGCTGGCCTCGTTGGCGAGTGAACTGGCGGGATCGGACCCGGAAACCCGTGCGAGAATTAATGACGGATTTGACTCCTGGGAGAACCATGTGACGGAAGGACTGACAAAAATGAGAGACCAGGGACTCCTGAGGAAAGAAGCCGACCCTAGGAAACTAGCGCTGGCCATGATGTCGGCGATCCAGGGGGGGTTGCTCCTGACCCAAGCCCGCGGCGATACCAAACCCTTAGAGGTTGCCTTTGAAACGATGGCTAGCCACATCCAATCGTTTCAGGCGTAACATGGAACTATCTCGCTCCCGGTTGTCCGCCCCTGTAATGTCTCGAAACGTTGGGTCTACGAGCCCAGGGAAGGTGGGTGAGGATGGGTACCTCGCCGCCGCCCATAACCCGAGGGTTTGAGCGGGACCCCGGGCTGTAGCGACTGCAAGGGCCCAAGAGACGCCCTAGGAGACCCCGTCAGCCCCACCGGGGTCCCATGGCCTTGAGGGCGTCTTCGAAGGACTGATGGGCGAAGATGCCCTGGTAGATCAAGTTGGCCGCCTTCGGGGCCCACCATTCCCAAGTGTTGGTCCGTTCGACCTGGNCCACCACGACGATCCGGTCTTCGGGGGGCGCATCGTACGGTGCGTACGACACAAACCACGAGTGGTTCGAGGAACCCTTCTGGCCGTCTTCCCCGGTGCCGGTCTTCCCCGCAATCTTCACGGCCTTGGTGGTCACGACCACTTCGGCGGTGCCGTCGACGATGACGCCCCGCATGGCGTCTTGCAGGGGCTTGTACGCGGCGTCGGGGACATTGGATTGGAACAAGAGTTCGGGTTGGGGCTCATCGATGGTGTGGGTCTGGGGATCGACGACCCGCTTCAGCAGGTGGGGCCGGTAGACCTTTCCACTGTTGGACACCATGGCCACCGCGTCGGCCATCTGGATGGGGGTCACCTGCAGGTACCCCTGGCCGATGGAGGTGTTGGCCGTGTCGCCACCCACCCACGGCGAGTGGAGGCTGGCCAGCTTCCAGTCCGGGTCGGGAACCAGGCCCGAGACCTCGCCGGGCAGGTCGATTCCCGTGGGCTTGCCCAGGCCGAAGGCCTTGGCGTACCGGGCGATGCGGTCGATCCCCAGGTACTCGACGCCCACGGTGTAGAAGTAAATGTTCGCCGACAGGGCCAGGGCCTTGGCCATGTTGACCCAGCCCAACCCCCGGGGGTCGTGTTCCCGGAACACCCGGTCCCCGAGAACGTACTGGGGAGTCGAGAGGATCTGCTTTTGCGGGTCGATGACCCCGTCTCCCAGGATGGCCCCGCACATGATGACCTTGAAGGTCGACGCCGGGGGGNAGGTGGCCTGGATGGCCCGGTTCAAGAAGGGGTACTTCGGGTCGAGCATGAGCGTTTGGAACTGCTTGGCGGCGTCAGGCCCCAGGAAGGCATTGGGGTCGAACGATGGGTAGCTGACCAGGGCCAGGATTTCTCCGGTGGACGGTTTGAGGATGACCACCGACCCAATCCGGGGGCCCAGGGCCTTTTCGGCCAGGGTTTGGTAGGTGCGGTCGATGGTCAGGACCAAGGATTTTCCGGGGGTCGGGGGATCCTCACGACCGGTGTCCCGGGTCTGTTCGCGCCCGATGGCGTCGACGGTTTGGTACCGCTGGCCGTCCTTACCCCGGAGCAGGAAGTCATACTGCTTCTCCAACCCGGATTTTCCAATGACGCTTTTCGAGGTGTAGCCGGAATTGTAGAGGACTTGCAGTTCGTCCTCCGAGATGTTTCCCACGTAGCCCATGACGGCACCCAGGGAGCCGATGTCGTGGTAGTCCCGGACTGAAACCTGGTCCCAGTGGACCCCGGGGAACTCGGACGAGCGTTCGGCGAGGACCCGCAGATCCTGGTAATCCACACCGTTTGCCACGTCGACGGGGGCGAACTGACCGTACGAGGCCGGGGGAATCAACTTGTCGACGGTGCCGGGGTCCAGGTGCAGAACCAGGGCCAACCGGGACAGCAAGGTGGGCACTTGGTCCCGGGGCACTTCCCCGGGAACCACCCGGACCACGTACGAAGAACGGCTCGTGGCCAACGGTTCATCTTGGTTGCGGTCGAAGATCTCTCCCCGGGGAGCGGGGAGGGNCGTGGTCCTCTGGCTGAACTGGGTCGCCCGGTTTTGGTACCGGTTTCGGTCCAGAACCTGAAGGGAAAAGATCTGGGCCAGGTACAGGACAACGATGATGGAAATCAAAATGCCCAGGGCCACGATGCGGGGGTTTTTTGCCGGTAGAGGTCGGGATTCTCCGGTCATGCGTCGCTCGACGACACCATTGACGTCACTCCTGTGGGAAGCTCGGGAGCTTCCGGTTGAAGATAACACATTTCACGAATCCATCCGATACAGTCAACCCCGGGGAGGAGGGGGCACTGTGACCAAAGGGTGACTTTTGGCACCTGGGAAGCCCCCCCTGCCCGACGGTACCTTGGGGACGACCTGCGGGTCAGGAGGTGTCCGATGGAATCGTTGTGGGGAGTTCTTTCCGGGATCCCGTGGTGGGTGTACCTGGTGTTTGCGTATGGCGTGTGGGTGGGGGTCCTGGCCCTGGGGCCCCGGACCGTGAAGGCTTGGACCCTGGTGGTGATGCCCGGGGTGTTCCTGGTGATCACGCTTTCTTCGCTCCTGGCCGTGGTGGGCCAGGAACCCGTGGTGGGCGTGGCCTGGGCATTCGCCGTCGTCTTAGGAGCCGCGGTGGGGTGGTTCTGGTTGAGTCCTGAGCCCCTGGGGGTCGAGCGGTCCCAGGGTACCCTTCGGGTCCCCGGAAGTCCCCTGGTGCTGATCTTGTTTTTGCTCGTCTTCGTCACTAAATTTGCCTACGGGTACGCCGTGGCCGTCCACCCGGGGATGGGGCCGTCGATGGGCCTGTGGGTCGTGGTGTTTGGCCTGTCGGGGGTTTCCACCGGGGTCTTGGGAGGTCGCAATGCCCAGTTGTTCCTGGATTTTTGGCAAACTACCGAAGCAAGGGCCGAGTGAATGAGCCAGGTCCCCGACCTGACCCCGTGGTTCCGGGGGTTGGTGGCGGTCACCCTCGGGGGGGTGCTGCTCAACCTCGTCCTGGACGGCGACCCGAACCAGGGGGTCTTGGTGGCGGGCCTCGTGGTCTTCGGGGCCTTGCTCCCGGTCTGGGGGTGGGCGGCCCGGTGGCCCCGGCCCGCGTACTTTGGCCTGGTCCTGGGGCTGGGGGCCCTGGTCCTCGGGGGGCTGGCGGTGACCAAGCATCCCAGTGCCCTGATGGCGTTGTTCTGCTTGCTCTTGCCCCTCGGGGCCCGGATGCCCCGGAAGTATTCGGTGATCGGCTACGTGCTGTTCCCGGGGGCGGCGTGCCTGGTCCGGCTGGTCCTCGACCCGGGACCCGACAGTTGGGGGTTCGTGGCCGGGTGGTTGCCCGGGCTGTTGGCCGTGATCCTCTTCACCGAGACCCTGGTGGTGGTCCGCCGGACCGCCGAAGAGAACCAACGACTCCTCGATGAACTCATCGAGGCCCAACGGAAGATCCAGGCCGAGGCCCTGCCCCCACCTCCGGCCCACGCCGTGTTCACCCGCCGGGAAACCGAAGTGCTGTCCCTGGTGGCCAAGGGGTTCACGAACAAAGAGATTGCCCAGCGCCTGTTCCTGGCCGAAGGCACTGTCAAGAACCGGGTGAGCGGGATTTTGGAAAAGATCCAGGTGAGGGACCGGACCCAGGCCGCCCTCCGGGCCCGGGAGCTGGGGATTCTCTGAGCGCCTTGGTCTATTCGTAGAACCGGTACCCCGTGCCCACTTCGGTGTGGATGAACCGGGCCCGTCCGGGGTCGGCCTCGAGCTTTTTCCGGAGGGACGCCATGGCGATCCGCACGTAGTGGGTCATTTCGAGGGTCGACAGACCCCACACCTCCCGGAGCAAGGTGCCATGGGTCAAGATGCGCCCGGGGAACTGGGCCATGAAGGCGAACAGTCGGTACTCCACCGGGGTGAGGTGCACCTCCTGGGGGCCCACAAACACCCGGTGGTCTCCGGGGTGCCACACCAGGTCGCCAAAGGTCACGGTACCCTGGGGTGTGGGCTCGGGACCCCGACGGCGAAGGCCCACCCGGACCCGGGCCACCAACTCGTCGAGGCCGAACGGCTTGGTCAGGTAATCGTCGGCCCCGGCGTCGAGGGCCGCGACCTTTTCCTTCTCTTGGTTCCGGGCCGACAGCACCACGATGGGGACGGGGCTAAACCGGCGGATGTCGGCCACCAGGTCCTTGCCGTCCCGGTCCGGGAGTCCCAGGTCCACCAGCAAGAGGTCTGGGTGCAAACTGGCCACCAGGGTCAGGGCCCCGTCGGCCGTGGACACCTGTTCGCACGAGAAGCCCCGGGACCGGAGGTTGGCCTCGAGGAACCGCCGAATGGGCTCTTCGTCGTCCACGATGAGGATCAGAGGTTCTTTGGTCATGGCACTCCTCCTGGAATCCTTGCCGGTTTTCTGGTAGCGTGGGGCCCATGCCCCTCCACCGTGCCGGCGGAAAGCTCACCCGCAACCACACCNCCCTCATCGACGCCGCCGCACCCCTGGTGGACTTTCTACAAAGCTGCGACGACGTCAGTAAAATATCCCTGGGGATCATTAAGAACATCGGAAAAGGGTCCCCCGGTTTGAAATTTCATCCGGTGACCGGGGGGTGGCGGGTGGTGGTGCGGGGTAACATTAGCCTTCAGGAGATCGTCGTGTACACCGAAGAACCACACAAGGTGCGCCGGGGCCTCATGGGCCTCGATGCCCCCGGGAGGAAAGCATGAGCGCCGTCAAGGTTGCCTTCGTGGGCTTGGGGCGGATTGCGTCGCTCCTCGAGGACGACACCCGCCGGGAAAAACCCGCCAGCCACGCCGGGGCCTTTTCGGCCACCCCCGGGGCGGTTCTGGTGGGCGGGTGGGATACCGAAGCCGAGCGACGGCTGACCTTTGCCGACCGCTGGTCGGTCCCCACCGACTTTCGAGACGCCTCGAACCTCATCACCTCCCTCCGTCCGGACATCCTGGTGGTCGCCACCCCCCCGGATAGCCATGGGGCCCTGGTCACCCTGGCCTGCGAACAAAAGGTTCCCGTCGTGGTGTGTGAAAAGCCCGTGACCGACCACCTGCCCGAAGCCCGGGCCCTGGCCAAGGCCGTGGCCAAGACGTCGACCCGGGTCCTGGTGAACCACGAGCGTCGGTACGCCCGGGATTACCGTCGGGTCAAAGGCCTCATCGACGCCGGCACCTACGGCTCCCTCCAGACGATCCAGGCCAAGCTCTTCATGGGCCGGGGCCGGGCCCCCGGGGAGGTGCTCCTCTGGGATGGTACCCACCTCATCGACATCCTGCGGTACCTCACGGGCCAGGAGCTGGGGCCTATCCAGGCCTGGGGCCACGCCGAAACCCCGGGGGCCAAGCTCACCGCTCGCTTCCCCCTGGGGTCGACCGAAGTGTTCTGGGAGACCGCTTCGAACCGGGACCATTTGGTGTTCGAACTCGACCTGGGGTTTGACCGGGGGCGGGTGAGGGTGGGGAACGGTCTCTACGAGGAGTTCGTCGGAGGGCCGAGCCCCCTCTACGACAAGATGCGGTCTCTGTTGCCCGTGGCGGTGGCCACCGAGGACCTGTACCCCACGGGCTACTTTTCGGGGATGGCCGCCGACGCCGTCCTGACCGCCCAGGACCCGACCCACCGGCCCGTGTCGACGTTGCGCGACGGCCTGGCGGCCCTGGACGCCATCGACAGGACCCTCCGGGCGGCCGGGTCATCGTTGAAGCGCATCGCTCGGCTGCCGTCCTGAGTTTGACACAAACCTGTTGGCTGTCTATACCTTTGTCAGAGAGGGGCTTATCCTTGTTGAACCACCGAATTTTCCCCGTCCTCGCAGGCCTGGCCGCCTTGGCCCTGGCGTCCTGCGGGGCGCCATCCGAAGAGCTCACCCCCGAGCAGATCGCCTTTCAAAAGAAGGCCGGCGAGAACAAACTCTTGGCCCAAACGGTGCAGCAACCCGGGGGTGCTCCCTACGAGAAGGGCAAGGCCGGGGGCACCTGGCTCGACTCCCTCTCCGACGACCCCAAGACGTTCAATCCCGCGGTGAGCAAGGACAGCGAGTCGAACACCCTGATCGGTCGCCTCCAGGACTCCCTCCTGGACTACGATCCCTACAAGCGGGTGTGGAAGCCCGAGGCCGCGTCCCTCGAGATCAAGACCGACGAAAAGGCCAACACCATGGTGCTGGAGTTCACCTTGCGGGACGACCTGACCTGGTCGACCCCCCAGGACCCCCAGAAGACCACCAAGGTGACCAGCGACGACGTGGTGTTCTGGTACAACGAAATCGACGGCGACCCCGCCATGGAAACCTCGGGGTACACGAGCCAGTTCCTCGTCCTCCCCGACGGAACCAAGAAGCACATCGACATTGAGAAGGTTGACGACCGTCGGTTCCGGTTCCACTACCCCGAGATCGTGGCCTTTCCGGAACTGTCGAGCAACATGAGCTTTGGCCCCCGGTCGGTCTTTGAACCGGTGAAAAAGGCCAAGGGGGCCAAGGGCGTCAAGGAACTGTGGACGGTGGACACCGACCCCAAGNCCCTCCCCTCCATGGGACCCTACTACCTGGTGTCGTACAAGCCAGGGATCGGAGCCACCCTTCAGCGCAACCCCAACTTCTGGAAGAAGGACGACTTCGGGCAGCCCATCCCCTACATCTCGACCATCGAGTACAAGATCGTCCCCAACCTCGACACCGAGAAGCTGAAGTTCCAAACCGGAGAGCTCGAAATGTTCTCGCTCCGGCCCCAGGACATGGAAGACTTGATCCAAAAGAGCCCCAAGGACTACACCGTGTACTACCAGGGGCCCAACCCCGGGGCTTCGATGTTCGCATGGAACGAGAACCCCAAGACCGTGAACCCCATCAAGTACAAGTGGTTCTCGAACCTCAAGTTTCGCCAGGCCATGGTCATGTTCTACAACCGGGATCGGATCATCAGCCAGGTGTACCGGGAACTGGCCAGTCCGGCCCTGGACTTCTTCCCCACCAAGAACCCCTACTACGACCCGGCGGTGAAGCTGAAGTACGGTTACGACCCCGAGGCCGGCAAGAAGTTGCTCGCCGAGGCCGGGTTCAAGAACCGTCCCGACGGGGTCCTGGTGGACGCCGACGGTCATCCCGTCGAGTTCGACCTGCTGATCACGGCCTCGTCTAACACCCTCATCGACCTCGCGAACATCTACATCGACGAGCTCAAGAAGGNGGGGATCACCATGCACCTGCAACCCGTGGACTTTCAGAAGTACCTGGGCAAGCTGAGCGAAACCTACGATTGGGACACCACCGTCGTCTCGTTCGGGGCCAATGACTTTCCCATCCAGGGGAGCAACGTGTGGCCCTCGGACGGTGACCTGCACTTTTGGTNCCCCCACCAAACCAAGCCGGCGACGGCCTGGGAAGCCCGGGTGGACCAGCTCTACCACCAGGGGTTCGTGACCCTCGACCACGCCAAGGCGGCCCAGCTCTGGACGGAGTACCAACAGACCATCCTGGACAACGTGCCCATGTTCTACTTGCTCCACCGGGACGGTTTTCTGGCGGTCCGGAACAAGTGGGGCAACGTGAGGGTGGACCAGGTGGGGGCCCCCGACCTCGACTATGTGTACCTCAAGGAGTAGCCGGTGAACCCAGGGCTGTGGCTCTCTCGGTGGCAGGGGNGGCGTCGGCGGCATCCGCTGATTTCCTTCCTGACGTTCCGCACCCTGACCATGGTCACCATGCTGTTTTTCCTTGGGCTGGGGGTTTTCGGGTTGATGGCCTTGGCCCCCGGGGACATCGTCGACGAGTACGTGAAGGGGCAGATGTTCAGCGTCGAGGGCGGGGACGCCAAGACCCATTACTGGACCCCTGAACAGATCCAGGCCTTCAAACACGAACTGGGCCTGGACCGACCCTTCTACGAGCGCTACTTTCGCTGGCTCCACCAGGTCCTCGTCGACCACGACCTGGGCCGGTCCCTGATCAGCAAGGCCCCGGTGTTGTTCCTGGTGTCCACCCGGATGATCAACTCCATCGTCCTCAACCTGATCTCCCTGGTGTTTTTGACCACGGCGTCCTTTGCCCTGGGGATCTGGCTCTCGTCGAAGGCCGGCACCAAGCTCGACGTGGCGGCGGCCTTCGTGAGCCTCTTCTTGAACGCCTTCCCGGGGATCCTGTTGTTGCTGCTGTTGCAGATGTTCGCCGCGGGGACGGGGTGGTTTCCGGTGACGGCCTACCCCACCGATGGCTACGATGGCAACCCGGTGGGGTTTGGGTTCTCGTACGTCTACCACATCCTGCTCCCCCTCCTGGGGGCGTTCCTCGGGAGCCTCGGGGGGTCCCTCCGGCTGATCCGGGCCACCATGCTGGACCAGCTCGGCCAACCCTACGTCACGGCCCTCCGGTCCCGGGGCATCGACGAGGGGCGAATCCGGTTCCACCATGCCTTCCGGAACACCATGAACCCCTTCATCACCGGGAGCTCGAACCTGTTGGCCGATCTGTTCTCGGGGTCGTTGATCCTCGAAATCATCTTCAGTTACCCGGGGATTGGGCGGCTGATGTACGACGCCGTCATCCACAAAGACATCAACCTCGTCATGACCAACATCATGTTCATCAGCGCCCTCCTGCTGGTCGGGATGCTCCTGTCGGATTTGGCCCTGGTGTTGGTGGACCCCCGGGTGAGGTTTAGCAAGGCATGAAGACGCTGTTTGCCCGGTTGATCCGGCGCCCCCTGGCCTTCGGCTCGTTGGTGGTTTTGGTCCTGTTGTACCTAGGGATGACGTTCTGCGAGTTTCTGGCTCCCTACGATCCGAACCAGTTGTTCCAGGACCATTCGGACCTGCCTCCGAACCTGACCTGGTATTCGTCGACCCTGGGGTTCGGGCCCCAGGTCCAGACCCTGGCCCTGATCAACGGCGTCACCCGGGAGTACGTGAGGGTCAAAGGGGAATTCACCCCGGTGAAGCTGTTTACCCCCGGGCCCACGGTGTCGATGTGGGGCCTCTTCCCCCTGTCGATCCACTTGTTTGGCACCGACTACGGTCGCGACCCCGGGGCCAAGGCCCAGCCCGTCTTCCTCTTCGGCACCGACAACCTGGGCCGGGATGTGTTCAGCCGCATTTTGTACGGTGCCAGGATTTCTCTGACCATCGGGTTTGTGGGCGTGTTTCTGTCCCTGGCCCTGGCCCTGGTGTTCGGCGGCCTGGCCGGGTACTACGGCGGCGCCTGGGACTGGATCATCATGCGGCTGTGCGAGTTCATCATCCTCGTCCCCGGCCTGTACCTCATCCTCTTCCTCCGGTCTATCCTGAGCGACCACATGGACACGGGCCAGTCCTACATGCTCATCACGGTGATTCTGTCGTTCGTGGGGTGGCCGGGGACGGCCCGGATGATCCGGGGGATGGTCCACGCCATCAAGCGCCAGGACTTCGTGGCCAACGCCCAGCTCGAGTCGATGCCCAGCCTGGCCATCCTGTTCCGGCACATCGTTCCCCAGATGTCCTCCATCCTGATCTTGAGCGTCACCCTGGGGGTCCCGGGGTTCATCCTGGGGGAGACGGCCCTGTCGTACCTCGGCCTGGGGATCGTCGACCCCGCCGTTAGCTGGGGGTCCATGATCAACCGCGATGCCACCTCGGTGTCGAACTTGATTTCGTTCCCGTGGCTGTTCGCCCCGGGGATTTTCTTGGTCGTGGTGTCCCTGGCCTTCAATTTCCTGGGAGAATGGCTCCGGGACTGGGCCGATCCGAACTGGAAGGAAGGCGTCTGATGGCCTCGCCCCTTCTGTCCCTAGAGAACCTTCGGGTCACCTTTGCCGCCCATCCGGCCCCGGTCCAGGCGGTCCGGGGGGTCTCGTTCCACCTCAATCCCGGGGAGTGCCTGGGTATTGTCGGGGAATCGGGGTCGGGGAAGAGCGTCACCGCCTGGGCCGCCGCCGGGTTGCTCGGCAAGGATGCCCGGGTCGAGGGGACGGTGGTGAGGAACCCCCGGACGTCCATGATCTTCCAGGAACCCAGCCGGTCCTTCGACCCCATCATGAACCTCGAAAACACGTTCTGGGAGACCTTCCGGGTCCACGACCCCCAAACGACCAGGGCCCAGGCCCGGGACCGGGCGGCAACCCTGTTGGCCGAGGTCCACATCGCCGGGGCCCGGGAGCGCCTGGGGAGCTTTCCCCACCAGTTCTCGGGGGGCATGCTCCAGCGGGTCATGATTGCCCTGGCCCTGGCCGGGGACCCCGAGGTGTTGCTGTGCGACGAGCCGACCACGGCCCTCGACGTCACCATCCAAGCCCAGATCCTGGCCCTCCTGAAGGAGCTTCAGGTGCGCCGCCGCCTGGCCCTGGTGTTCATCAGCCACGACCTCGAGACGGTGGCCCAGGTGGCCGACCGGTTGTTGGTGCTGTACGGGGGCTTGGTCCTGGAAGAGGGGCCCACCGCCGAGGTGCTGAAGGCCCCGGCCCACCCCTACACCCGGTCCCTGTGGCAGTCCCGGGTGCGCCGGGGGTCCCACTACACCACCGACCCCTTGGTCCTCATCGGTGGACAGCCCCCGGACCCCCGGTTCCCCGAGCCCGGGTGTCCCTTTGCCCCCCGGTGCGGGTTGGCGAAGCCCGAGTGCGCCGCCGGGACCCCCCCGCTGGTGACGTCGGCGGGCCGGACCCACCGGTGCTTCTTTCCGTTGGAGACCCCATGAGCGACCTTCTCACCGTCCGAAATCTCACCAAGTCCTTTGCGCTCAAGGCCGGCCTCTTCGCCCGGGGCGAGGAACGGGTCTATGCCCTCCGGGGGGTGGACCTCACCCTCCCGGCCGGCCAGACCTACGGCCTGGTGGGCGAGTCCGGGTCGGGCAAGACGACCCTGGCCCGGACCCTGGTGCAACTCGAAGTTCCGGATTCCGGGACCCTCGAGTACCGGGACGCCAACGGGGAGCCCTGGGTGGTGAACCCCACGGACCGCCGGCGCCTGGCCGCGTACCGTCGGGACGTGAAGTACGTGTTCCAGGACCCCGCGTCGTCCCTCGATCCCCGGATGACCGTCGGCGAGTTGCTCACCCTCGGGTCCCGGTACCACACCACCCCCCGGGACCGGCACGACCTGGAAGCCCGGGCCCGGGCGGGTCTGGAGGCCGTGGGTCTCCGGCCCTCGGACGCCGGGCGCCGGCCGTCGGAGTTTTCCGGGGGCCAGCGCCAGCGGATCGCCCTGGCCCGGGCCCTGGTCACCCGGCCCCGGCTGCTCCTCTGCGATGAAGTGGTCAGTGCCCTCGACGTGTCGGTCCGGGGCCAGATCCTCGAACTGCTCCTCGACCTCAAACGGCGGTTCGACCTGGCCCTGGTGTTCATCGCCCACGACCTCGACGTGGTGGCCTACATGGCCGACCGGGTCGGGGTCTTTTACGGGGGCCTGCTCATGGAAGAGGCCGACGCCCGGGAGATCAGCCGACGCCCCCTCCACCCCTACACGAAGCTGCTGTACGAGTCGGCCCCCGGGGGCAAGTTGTCCCTGGCCCCCGCCCCCATGGCCGCCACACCCCGGCCCCAGGGCTGCCCCTTCCAGCCCCGGTGCCCCTTGGCGGTGGACCGGTGTCGGGCCGAGGTCCCGTCCCTCCGGGTTACCGGGGTACCAGGGGCCGAGGGGGTCCGGAAGGTGGCCTGTCACCAGGTGGGGTGACCCTTCCTTCCCTGACCAAGGAACCTTTCCCCAGGGACGCCCGGGAGGCTTCCCTCGGTAAGGAAGACCCCCTTGCCCCGGTGAGCAAACAGTCGTTCCTCACCGATGCTTTTCGGACCGCCGGGCCTTGGCCCACGAAACCTCGGTTGTGATAGTATGAACCTAGGTTCGGTGAACGGAATGAACACAGCAACAACCTTTGCCTATCGTCTGCTCGAAGCGGCGGACGTGCAGATCGGGGGCTCCCGCCCCTGGGATATTCAAGTCCACAATCCACGGCTCTTTGCCCGGGTGCTGTCCCAGGGGACCCTCGGCCTGGGTGAGGCCTACATGGACGGTTGGTGGGACTGCGAGGCCATCGACCAGCTCTTCGTGAAGTTCCTCACGTCGAACGCCCAAGCCAGTCTGAAGCCCACCCTCAGCCTCCTCCTGTATTACCTCGGGGCCCGGGTGTTCAACCTGCAGGGCATCCGCCGGGCCTTCCACGTGGGGGAGCAACACTACGACCTGGGGAACGATCTCTACGAAACCATGTTGGACCGGCGTTTGGTGTACAGCTGTGGGTACTGGGACGGGGCGAAGGACCTCGACGAGGCCCAGGAACGGAAGCTCGAACTCATTTGCCGCAAGCTCCAGTTGCAACCCGGGATGACGCTGCTGGACGTGGGGTGCGGGTGGGGTGGCCTGGCGGGCTATGCCGCCGAGAAGTACGGGGCCCGGGNGGTGGGGATCACGGTTTCCCAGGAACAGGCCCAGTACGTTCGGGCCCGGTACGCGGGTCTGCCCGTCGAAGTGAAGATCCAGGACTACCGGCACCTCGATCAGAAGTTCGACCGGGTGGTGTCCGTGGGGATGTTCGAGCACGTGGGTCCCAAGAACTACCGCACCTACATGAACGTCGTCCGGCGGTCCCTGAAAGACGATGGGCTGTTCCTCCTCCACACCATCGGTTCCAACCGGTCGGCCCACTCCGGGGATCCCTGGTTTGACAAGTACATCTTTCCCAATGGCATCCTTCCGTCGGTGGCCCACATTGCCCAGGCCACCGAAGGGGTGTTCCGGATGGAGGATTGGCATAACTTTGGCCCCCACTACGACACCACGCTGATGGCCTGGCACGGGAACTTCCAGGCCCACCGGGACCGCTTTGCGAAGCAGTACGGCGAGCGCTTCTGTCGCATGTGGTCGTACTACCTGTTGCTGAGCGCCGGCGGTTTTCGGTCCCGGTACTTTCAGCTTTGGCAGACGGTCTTGGCCCCGTTTCAGAACAGGAACACCTACGAGCGCCCCGTCCTGGACTAGCGAACCCCGGTCCCTCACCGCCGCCCGTTGGGCGTTGGCCCTCGACCACCTTCGGGGCGCCGACCCGGCCCTGGCCGTTCTGTTTGACCGGTTCCCCCAGGAAGCCATCCAAACCAGCGGGGACGCCTTTCAGGTGTTGGCCAACTCCATCGTCGGCCAACAGATTTCGGTGAAGGCGGCGTCGGCCATCTTTGGTCGTTTGTCGGCCCTGGTGGGCCGGTGGACCCCCGAGGCCCTGGAGTCGGTCACCGAAGACCAACTCCGGGGGGCGGGCTTATCGGCCCGGAAGGTGGAGTACCTTCGGGGCCTGGGGAGGGCGTTCCTCAACGGAACCCTCGACCCCGGTCGGTGGGTCACCGCCAGCGACGATCAGGTGCTCAAGGAACTCATCACCCTCCGGGGGGTGGGCCGGTGGACCGCCGAGATGTTCCTCATCTTTCATCTGCAACGCCCCGACGTTCTTCCCCTCGACGACATCGGTTTGCTCAAGTCAACGGCCCAGCTGTTCTCCTGGGACTATCCGTTCGACCCGAACCGATTGGCCACCCGGGCCGAGGGGTGGCGCCCCTGGCGGACCGTGGCCGTGTGGTACCTGTGGAGGAACCTCGACCCGGAACCCGTGGTGTATTGAACCGGGGGCTCAGGGGAGCTTCAGGGCCTGGACGACTACCTTCGACCCGACCCTCACGGTCCAGAGGTACGACTCCTGGGACCCGAGGCGACTCCACGAGAGGGTTTCTCCGGGGTATTCCTTGCCATCGATCACGACCACCGGGCCCGGGTTGGGCTCGATGACCCTCTCGGCCTCGAAGGCCCAGTGCCGGCCGCTCGGGGTGATGAGCAGTCCTTGGAAGTTCCGGTAGCCCTCGAAGCTCTGACCGTCCACAAAGATCTTCTCGGTGTCATCGCCGACGTCGAGGGCGTAGCCCCAATGGGGCTCCCGGGGGTAGAGGCTGGTGAAGTTGCTCGAATGGACGTCGTTCCAGGTTTTGTCGGCGGTGACCACGGTGGCCTTCCCGTCGGAATCCGAGACCGCGTACCCCCAGGACCTGCCGTCGGGGGTGATCCAGGCGTGGTCGACGGTGAAGAAGGGCCCGGCGGCCTTCCCCGAAACCAAGACATCGGCCTCTTCGGTGGCCGTCCGGACGGCGGCAATCCACCCCCCTCCGGTCTCGGCGTACTCCACCGTGGTGAGTTCGGGGTAGGGCCCGTACGACTTGCCGTTGACCCAGAGGAGGGTCTGGTTGGGTTCGTCGGGGGAGGGGCTGGTCCGGGTGGCGGTGAGGACCCAGAGCTTGCCGTCGTCGGAAATTTGCAACCGGTCCAGGTCGTACCCGACGGGGAGGGGGCCCGATTCCTTCCCCTGGGCCAAAATCCACGGACGGTCTCGTTTGGTCACTTCAAAGGCCACCGCCGTCCCCGAGGTGGAAAAGGCGGTTTGGAGCACCTCTTTGTACGGGCCAAACGCCCGACCCTCGATCACCAGGGTGTGGCCATCGGGGCCTTGGGTGTCTTCGTAGGTTTGCCGCCCCTGGGGACCCGGGGCGACCTGGGCGGTCAGTTCCAGGGTGACGAGGGGAAGCAGCAACAGAGACGTCAGGATTCGCATGGAGACTCCTTGGGAACGCCCCGTCCCGGGGGACGCTCCCGGATATCATGGGCTTGTTCCCGGTTTCAGGCAAGGGACGCCAGGGCTGCTCAGACGGTCAGGGGGCCTTCCGGGCCCCAGAGCGGGGGCCGCCCGTGGGCCAGGGATCGGCGCAGGTCGGCCAGGGTCCCCCGGACGGCCCGCTCGACCGCCCGGCGGAAGGGCACGCCCCGGGCCAGGAACGAGATCAGCCGGGCCGCCAGGGCATCCCCTGTCCCGGGAATCCCCGTTCCCAGCCGAGGGTGGGCCAAGACCCCGGTCTCGTCGGTGGTGCCATCGTACCAGGCCACCCCGGTGTGGTCGGGGCGCCCCGGAAACGGAGCACTGGTCAACACCACCCGCCGGGGGCCCAGGGCCCCGAGAGCCCGGGTCCACTGGTGCACTTCCTCCAGGGTCGTGGGCCCTTGGGTGGGGTCTTGGCCCAGGAGCAGCGCCGCCTCGGTGAGGTTGGGGGTGATGACGTCGGCCCCCCGGATGAGGGACTGGAAGGCGGGGACGTAATCTTCGTGGAACAGGCCGTACCGTCGCCCATGGTCCCCCAGGATGGGGTCGACCAGGACCAGCCCCCCGGCGGCCTTCACCGTGGTGGCGATGGCTTCCAGGAGGGGGAACTGGGCCCGGTCCCCCACGAAGCCCAGGGAGACCCCGGCAAACGTCAGGTCGAGGGTGCGCAGGTGGGCCCAGGCTTTTTCTAAAAAGGCGGTCTGGGGCTCGAGGACAAACCCCGGGTAGGCCCCGTGGGTGGAGAGGAGGGCCGTCGGCAACGAACAGGCTTGGAACCCAGCCGCTTCCACCAGGGGGGCCGCCGAAGCCAACGCCACCCGGCCCCAGGTGGGGAGGTCGCTAACGAGGAGGATGGCCCGTTGGGGGCGTCGGACAAACATCGGCATGGAAGGGCTCCTATGGTCTGCCATCTTAGCAGACTGCTCAGATCCCCGCCATCTGATCCCCGCCCAAATAGGCATCCCGAATCCGGGGGTCGTTTTTGAGGTCCGACGCCTGGCCCTCGAGGACGAGGTGGCCGTTTTGGAGCACGTACCCCCGGTGGGCCAGCTCCAGGGCCAGGTGGGCATTCTGCTCCACCAGGAAGAACGCCGTGCCCCGACGGTTGATCTCGGTGACCAGGTCCCAGATCTTCTCGACCCACAGGGGGGAGAGGCCCATGGTGGGCTCATCCATGCAGATCAGCCGAGGCCGGCCCATGAGGGCCCGGGCCAGGGCCACCATCTGCTGCTCCCCGCCGCTCAGGGTGCCCGCGGCCTGGCCCAGACGCTCCCGCAACCGGGGAAAGAGCTCCAGGATGTCTTCCCGATCCCGGAGGACGGCCACCCGGTCGGTCCGGACGTAGGCGCCCATGAGCAGGTTCTCGCCCACCGTCATCTCGGGGAAGAGCCTCCGGGACTCGGGGACCGAGGCCAGACCCTGACGGATCCGATCGGGGGNGCCCACACCCTTCCAGGACTTGCCGTCCCAGGACACGTCCCCGGCCTTGGGGTCCACCAGGCCCAGGATGACCTTCATGGTGGTGGATTTTCCCGAGGCATTCCCCCCCAGGAGGCACACGATCTCGGCAGGGTTCACCTGGAGGGNGACCCCGAAGTGGACCTGGACGGCCCCATAGTAGGTGTCGATGGCGCTGAGGGACAGGAGCGGTGCTTCAGGCATGTCGGTTCCCCAGATAGGCTTCGATGACCCGGGGGTCCCGGGGGATGTCCAGGGGAGCCCCTTCGGCGAGTTTGGCCCCGTGGTCCAGGACGACCACCCGGTCGGCCAACGGCAGGATGAGGGGCAACTTGTGTTCGATGACAATCATGGTCTGACCTCGGGCCTTCAGGCCCTTCAGGAACTCGAGGATTTCTAGGGTTTCCACGGGGTTCATCCCGGCCGTGGGCTCGTCGAGGAGCAACACCCGGGGCCGGGCGGCCAGGGCCCGGGCGATCTCGATGCGACGCCGGTTTGCGTAGCTGAATAGGTAGGCGGGTTGGTCGGCCCGGGGCTTGAGCCGGTCACCGAAGAGGTCCAAGAGCCCCTCGAGGTCCACCGACTTCTGGGTGTGACCCCCCACCAGGATGTTGTCGGTGACCGACAGGTTGGCAAAGGTTCGGCCGTGCTGAAAGGTCCGGATGATCCCCACCCGGGCCCGTTTCCACGAAGGCCAGGTGGTGATGTCCTTGCCTTCGAAGTAGATGTGGCCGCTGTCGGGTTTCTGAGCCCCGGCCAAGAGGTTGAACAGCGTGGTCTTCCCGGCCCCGTTGGGACCGATGAGCCCCAGGACTTCCCCCTCTTGGACGGCAATGTCCAGGGATTGGACGGCTTGGACGCCCCCGAAGGACCGGGACAGGGCCCGGGTTTCCAGACTCATCATACGGACCCCAAGACCCCTTGGGGTCTCCAGCGCAACGCCACCAGCAACAGCAGGCCATAGATCAACGGGCGGTACTCGGCAATGGGTCGAAGGATCTCGGGCAACGCCGAAAGCCCCAGGGCACCCAGGACGGCCCCCCCGACGTTCCCCAGGCCACCGACGATGACCATGGTGAGCCCGAGGATGGACAAGGGCGAGTTGAAGGTTTCGTGGTTGATGTACGAGTAGAGGTGGGCGGACAGAGCCCCGGCCCACCCGGCCAGGACCCCGGCAATGGCAAAGGCCAGGGCCCGGTAGGGACCCGGTCGGATCCCCAGGGCCGTGGCCGCGGTCTCGTCCTCCCGGAGGGCCCGGAGGGTTCGGCCCAAGGGCGACCGGATGACCCACGCAATGATCCCGACCCCGACGCCCAGGACCCCCAGGGTCAAATAGTAATACCCCGACGTGCTGTTGACGGCGAAGCCGAACACCGTGGGGACCGGAATCCCCGATAGACCCATGGCCCCCCCGGTGACGGCGTCGGCGTTCAGGATGACCTGGTTCACGATTTCACCCAGGGCCAGGGTGGCAATGCTCAGGTAGTGGCCCTTGAGGCGGAGGGCCGGGGACGCCAAGAGGGTGCCCAGGAGGGCGGCGACGATCCCCGACGTGAGGAACGCGGCCTCAAACGGCCACCCCAGGCGAACGGTCAGAAGCCCCGAGGTGTAAGCCCCCAGGGCCATGAGCCCGGCGTGACCCAACGAAAGGATCCCCGTGGTCCCCGCCAGCAGGGTGAGGCTCACGGCGAACAGGGCAAGGATCCACCCATTCACCATGATCTGCAAAAAGTAATCGTTCTGGAACAGCAAGGGCAGGAGGCCCGCCNCCCCGAGGAGCCCCAGGGCCCAGGGGACGGGCACCCGGATGGCCTTGGAGGCGGGCAAAAAGGTGCCCGTCAGCGGTTCCGGGGGGAGGGACTTCTTGTTCCCGGCGAAGAGCCCCTGGGGCCGGAGGACCAGGGCCGCCAGCAACAGGGCAAAGGCGACGAGGTTCCGGGCCGAGGACCCAAACACGGCGACGCCCAGGCTTTCGGTGACCCCCAGGACGAGGCCCCCGGCCATCGCCCCCGGGACACTCCCCAGACCGCCCAGGACGCAGGCCGTGAACCCCTTGAGGCCGGCCTGGAACCCCATGGCCGGGGAGACGGTGTTGTAATACAGACCGATGAGAACCCCGGCCAGCCCTCCCAGGGCGCTGGCGAGGGCAAAGGCCGTGGCGTTGACCCGGTTCACCGGGACGCCCATCTGCTGGGCCGCCTCGGAATCCTGGGCCGTGGCCCGGAGGGCCTGGCCCGTTTTGCTGATTTTCAAGAAGAAGAACAGACCCACGGCACTGGCCACCGTGGCCCCGAGGATGATGAGGTCGAGCCAGCCGATGGAGACCCCCCCGAGGGAAAACCGATCCGGGGGTACCACCGCCGGGAACGGTCGGGGGTTGGGGGTGAAGATCCGCTCGGCGAGGCTATCGAGGATCATCCCCGCGCCGATGGTGGCCAACAACGGCGCAATCCGGGCGCTCTTGCGGAACGGACGGACCGCAAACCTCTCCAGGACGAGGCCGACCCCGGCACTCCCGGCCATGGCCCCGGGGAGCGCCAGGTACAAGGGCCACCCCAGTTGGGTGAGGAACAACCAGCCCAGGTAGGAGCCTACCATGTAGACCGAGCCGTGGGCGAAGTTGATCAGGTGGGCCACCCCGAAGATCAGGGCGAGGCCGGCGGCCAGGAGGGCGTACAGGTTGCCCAGGACCAGGCCATTGACCACCTGATCGCCCCACCCGGCGAGGACCGAAACATCCATGCTAGGCTCCTACCGCCCGGCGCAAGGCCTTCAGGTTGGCCGGGGGAGCATCGGGCTCCACGCAACAACCCGGGGCCAAGAGGAACTTCCGGGGTCCCCCTTGGGCCAGGGCCTGGTGGGCGGCCGCTTCCACCTCGGCGGGGCTTCCCCTCTGGATCAGGTCGGCCTCGTCGACCCCCCCGATGAGGGCCAGGTCGGTGGTGGTCCGGGCTTGGGCCACGGTGGGGTTGCCCTGGCCCACGGCGGCCCAGTTGAGGGCCCGAACGGGGTAATCCAGCGCGCTCTTCCAGTACNCCTTCGGGCCACAGAGGTGAAGGATGTTGAACCGAGCGTGTTCGACGGCCTTGAGCACCCGAAGGTCGTAGGGTTTGCCGAACTCTTCGAACTCTGGAACGGTGAGGGCCCCCTCCCGGGCCAGTTTGGTGATGGCAAAAAAGAGACCATCGGCCCCGGCCTCGAGGTTGGCCTTGGCCAGCCGCTCCAACCCCGTGGTGATCACCTCGAGGGCTTGGTGGACCACGTGGGGTTGGGTCCGGATCAGGTGCAACAGGGTGTCGGCGTGGCTTTGGGCCACCCCGGCTTGGGTCGGGACCGTCGGTCGCCCGACCAGGAAGCCCAGGGTGGAAATGGGGCTAAAAAGAGTCTGGACGAAGGGAACTTCCCCCAGATGCTTCTTGAGCCGGGCCAAGACTTCTACCTGTTCTGCCCAGGCCCCTTGGCCGGGATCCCCAGGGGTGAGGTCGTCGAGGGTGAAGGGGCGGGTGGGGGGTCGTCAGCCGGGGCAACACGCCGTAGTAGGTCTGGAAGTCGAACCGAGCGCCAAACCCTTCGGCGAAGAGGGAGGCCCGGGGGTTCACCTTGATCCAGTCCCAATCGTAGTCCTGGAACCATCGGATCGTCGCCTGGGTGAGGCCTTCGAGGCTCTCCTCACCGGGAATCAAGTGGGCCCAAGCCGAAACGGGCACCCGGTCCACCGGGTGCCCCGCGAGGGCCGCCTCGACTCGTTCTCGCTTGTCGAGGCGTGGACTCATTTCGCGACCGTGCCCGTCCAGGCGATCAACTGACCACCCTTGACCACCAGGCGGGCTCCGAGGAACTCATCGACGTGGCGGGTCTTGGGGTTAAAGGTCACCTTGCCGTAGATCACCGAGGGAACATCCTTCACCTGGGCGAAGGCGTCCTTCACCGAAGCCCGGGTGAGCTTGCTGGCGTTGAGGATGGCCGCAGCCAGTTTCAGGGAGTCGTAGGCGTGGACGGCGAAGTAGTCCAGGTCTTCGTGGTACTTGGCAGTCCACTTCTTGGCGAACTCTTGGACTTCCGGTCGGGGGNCGTCGGCGGCAAAGTCACCGGACACGTAGACCCCTTCGGCGGCGGCCCCGGCCAGCTTCAAGAAGCCAGCGGTGGCGTTCGAACCGTTGGCCACCACCGGAACGGTCAGGCCCTGACCCCGGATCTGCTGAACCGCCAGGGCGGCGTCGTTTTCGTAGGAGACGAGGACAATCCCGTCCACACCGGCGGCCTTGGCCTTGGTGATCAGGGGCTTGAAGTCCTGGTTATCGGGAAGGTACGCCTCCCGGACCACCACTTGAACCCCCAGCTTGGTCAGGGCGTCGACGGTGAGGTCGGCGGTGGACTTGCCCCAGTCGGTGTTCAGGGCGAACAGGGCCACCTTCTTCAGGCCCAGGTCATGAACGTACTTCGCGTGGGCCGGGGCCTCGATGGCCTGGGTGGGCGAGTTGCTCCAAACGAAGTCGCCGCCGTCGGTGAACTTGGGGTTCGAGTTGTTGAACCCGAACTGCACCAACCCTGCCCGCTGGTAGAGGGGACTGGCGGCCATCGACGAGGTCGAGCTGAAGTCGCCGGTGGCCAAGAGAATCTTGGGGTCGGCAATGAACTTCTGGGCCACGGCAACGGTCTGGGCGGGGATGTTCTGGGTGTCTTCGAAATCAATTTGCAGGGGGCGGCCCTGGATACCGCCGGCGGCGTTGATTTCGGCGAGGGCCAGGTCAAAGCCCTTCTGCCAAGCCGACCCGTACTGGGCCTGGGGACCGGTCTTGGGACCGCCCACGCCGATGACGACGGGTTCTTTGGTCTGGGCGGCGACGGTCATCGCCGGGAGGGAAACCAGGGCTGTCAGGATCAGCCCAAGGAAAATTTTCTGGGACATGCGGACACTCCGTAAGGAAGGATAGGGATGAGAGGAAGACTAGTCACCTTGTTAGGTAATGTCAATAGACAAGCTTGGGAATGCCGTCAGGAGGCGTCCGAGGGTTTGGTCCGGGGGGAAGCCAAGGGGAGGGCGACCCGGAAGACGGTCCGGCCCGGCATGCTCTGGACCTGGATGGTCCCTCCGTCTTTTTCCACAATCCTTTGGGTGATCTCGAGGCCCAGGCCCATCCCCGTCGACTTGGTGGTGAAAAACGGTTCAAAGATCCGGGGGAGCACGTCGGGAGCAATCCCCGGTCCGGTGTCTTGGATCTCGACGACGGCCCAGGGGNCGTCGATGGTGATCCGAATCGACAGGGTGCCCTGGCCTTCCATGGCCTGGATGCCATTGAGCATCAAGTTCAGCCACACTTTGCCCAGTTCGTTGGGCTCGCCGAGGATCCAGACCTCGGACGGCCCGGTCAGCTCCACCCGAATCCCTTGTTTGGTTCGGTTTTGGAGGAGGGCCAAGGCCTGGTCGATCTCCCGGCGGAGTTCGATGGGCTGGGTGGTGCTCTTGGTTCCCGATTGAACCTGGGCCCGGAGGGCCGAGACCACGGCGGCGGCCTTGTCGGAGGCCAGGTGGATAATGGCGAGGCTTCGGGCCCACTGACTGATCAGCCGGACCNCCCTCTCATCGTGGGGATGGTCCGACCAGCGGGCGAGGTTTTCCAGGTGTTCCCCGAGGCCAGTGGTGGTCGCCAGGTCGAACAGCTCCGAGTCCGGGGAGCCCCCCAGGGCCTTCCACTGGGCGGCCAGGGTCCGTCGCTCCCCGGGGCTCGGGGACCTCTCGAGGTTGGCGGCGAGCCGGGCCAAGCGATCGAGGGTCGCCACCTTGTCGTGGCTCCCCTCCAAGGTGAGGCCCGGGGCGAAGGTGGGAATGACCGCCTCATGGAGTTCGGTTTCCAGGTACCGAGTCGACGACGAGATGGCCCCCAGCGGCGTGTTCAGCTCGTGGGCCAGGCCGGCGGCCAACTGGCCGAGGGNGGCCAGGGTCTCGGTGCGCACCAAGCGCTCTTGAGCTTCTCGGAGTTCTCGGGTCCGGGCCTCGACCCGGGCCTCCAGGTCGTCCACCTGCCGGGCCACCGCCCGGTTCAGGGCAAACAGCGCCGTCTCAAAGGTCCGGAGCTCCCGGATCCGAGACGAGGGCTCGGGGAGGTCCGCAAAGGGGCCGGGGCCGGGGTTCCCCAGGGCGCTGGCCAGGCGACTGAACGGGCGCAGGAGGGTGCGGCTGAGGAAGAACGGGGTGACCACGAGGACCAAGGCGGTCAACCCGAGGAAGGCCCCCAGGGAGGCCCCCAGGAGCGCCGACTCCTCGGCCTGGAGGGCCTTGGAAGACAGGACGAGGCTAAAATCCCCGACCACCATGCCCTGGTACCGGAGCGTCCGGTGGATGGTCAGGAGCGCCGGGGTCGGTTTGGCCAATTGGAACACAACCCGTCCCTCCTCGGTCCGAACCGTGAGCCCTGCGACGGTTTCGTCCTGGACCACGGCATTCCCCACGGCCGTCACCTCGTCGAAGGTGAAATTCCAAAGCATCTGTGAGAAGTCTTCGGACAGATAGTCGGCCTGCCGTTGGCCCCCGAGGATCAGATTTGCTTTGACCTGATGCGCATACAGGGCATCCAAGACCACCAACAGACCGGTGCCGGCCACGGCCAAGGTGGCGGCCAGGGCGACCGTGAGGACGACGACCAGGGAGACGGGGGNGCGGACCTTCAGGGAGGGAGCCATGCTGGCATCTTAATCGATCCGCTAGGGGACGCACCATGCTATGATCCTCCCCAAGGAGTCATCATGCCGAAGAAAACCAATGCCTTTACCTCTGCCACCGTGCTGAGCCTCACCGTGGGCCTGTTCTTGCTGCTGTCGGGAATTCTGGACCTGATCGATCGGAACTCGGTCATGGGTCAGGTCTCGAGTTTGTTCGCCGACAAGACGACCGGCATTGTCTTGGTGGTCGCCGCCATCCTCAAGATCGTGTCCGGGGCCGTGCTCTTCGTGGGGCCCCTTGGTTTGCTCACCCGGGGGATCCGGTCCCTGGGGTTCTGGTTGGTTGTGGGTTTCTGGGCGCTCTTCACCCTGTGGGTGGCCGTCCTCGGGCTCGGCGCCTTCCGGGGCGATGCGACGGCGATCCTGCGCTGGTTCGAGACCCTGGCCCTGAACGTGGCCATCCTCGCGGCGCTCTGGCACCTGAAGCCCAACTCTCCCTGACCTGCCCTCCCCCTAGGATCCGTGACCGAGGGTGCCACCTTGACCGAGGGTGCCACCTTGACCGAGGGTGCCCCCTTCACTGAGGGTGGCCTCGAGCTGGTTCTGGAGGGTCTTGCGAAGGTAGGTCCGGATCCGTTCCCGGGTATCCCCGGCCGTGTGGGGATCGAACAACAGAATGTACAGGGTGTTCCCGGCCTCGTCGGTCCGGGACCCCATGACCACCGCCGAAAGCTGACACAGCACGCCCCGGAGCCTCAGTTGGATGCCGGTCACCAGGGACCGGGCCTTCCACGGAGGGGCGTGTTCGAACGAACAAGCCATCCCCACCGAGCTCAGGTCGGCCAGGGTTCCGTTCACCTGGGTTCCGGCCACCATGACGTTCAACGTGGCGCTCCCGGGGGCGCAGGGCACCCGCAGGTGTTGGCGCCGCCCTTTGGCTTCGTTGGCGTCCAGGACCTTCAGGATGGTCCGGGTGCTTTCGGTCAAATCGAGGCTGAGTTTCACGAAGCCGCACGGAAGCGACAATTCCATTAAGTACTTTTGAGATAACACCGGGTCGGCGTTGTAGCTCACAATCCCGATCCGGGCCTGGGCCGTGTCGGCGGATTCCTGGATCCCTTTCACCACCGACAGCCACTGCGGCTCCGAATACCCATCGTCGATGTTGAGGAAGGCGATGCACTCGGGATCCCGGTGGAACAGATCCTTCACCTTGGTGTGGTCGGCCAGGACGGCCACGGCAAACTCGTTACGAATGAGTTCGTCGAGGAGGCTGTTCTGGACCACCGAGTGGGGCCGGACGAACACCACCAAGCGACCTTGGGGCCCCGGACCCAGTTCTCGGAGGGATGACATAGGTCAAGTGTAGTAAGAACTTGAGCTTTTTCCAGGGTAAACGTATGCTTAAGGTCTCGGAGGGACCCTTTCATCGCTACCATCAAAGACGTCGCCTTCACGGCGGGAGTCTCTAGTACCACGGTTTCCCACGTCATCAACGGTACCCGGGCCGTCAACTCGGTCACGGCCGCCCGGGTCTGGGAAGCGGTCGAACGGTTGAAATTCTCTCCCTCGACCCTGGCCCGGAGCTTGCGGATGAAGTCAACCCTGACCATCGGCGTGGTCAGTGACTACGCCGGTAACCCGTTCTTTTCTGAGGTCGTGGCCGGGATCGAAGAGGNGTGCTTCGACCATGAGTTCAGCGTTTTTGTCAGTTTTTCCGAGCGGGATTCGGCCAAGGAAACCCAACTGGTCCAAAACCTGGTCCGTCGGGGCGTCGAGGGCCTGATTTGGCAACCCGTCCAAGCCGACGATTGCCTGACCGAACTCCTGGCCGAAACGACCCTCCCGGTGATCCTGTTCCAGAGAAGTCTCCCGGTTTGGGGCCGCGACGCCCTGGTCACCGACGACAACGAAGGGGCCCGGGCCGTCATGGGCCATCTGTTGGACGCGGGGCACCGGCGGATCGCCCTCATCACCGGGGCCATGTTTGCCAGCCACTCGGCGGCCCGCCGGGAGGTGGGGTACCGGACCGCCCTCGAGGCCGCCGGCCTGCCGGTGAACGAAGAGTTCATTCGAGACGGTAACTATTCGTTTGATGGGGCCTACCGGGCGGCCCGGAACCTGTTGTCGTTGCCCGAGGCCCCCACGGCGTTTTTTTGTGTGTCGGACCGGATGGCCCTGGGGNGCCTCGCCGCCATCCAGGATGTGGGCCTCCGGGTGCCCGACGACGTGTCCCTGGTGGGCTACGACAACCTGGAGCTGTTGAACTACGTTCGCCCCCGGTTGACGACGGTGGACCACGGAGGCCGGGCCTCGGGCCGCCGGCTGGCCAGTCGGCTGTTGGACCGCATCAAGAACCCCGATTTGCCCCCGGAATCCCTGGTGTCTGTCCCCAAGCTCCTCCTCCGGGAGACCTCGGGCCCCCGGATCGGCTAGTCGCCGACCACCACNCCCCCGGCGACAAAGAGTCGGTGGGCTTCGATCGTGAGGTGGTAGCAGATGAGGTTGGCCGGGTACTCCCGGACCGTCACGGTCTGATCCTCGACCCCCCGGGCCCCGAGGATCAGCACCTTGGTGCCGTCGGCCAGGCTGTCGGCCCGGACGAGCTTGCGCCCCGGGACGGCGATGCGGTACGAATCGGTGGCCTGCAAGGCCGCCGACCCTGCCTTCACGAGGATGTAGGAGTCGGCGTGTTCCGGGCGGATCCCCGTGACCTTTCCGGGCACGGGCTTTCCCTGGGCGTCCAGAGTCAGGATGTCGGTGCCAACCGTGAGATCCTGGACCAGGATGGTCCCGTCCATCAACGCAATCCGAGTGTCGGGGACCAAGCCCCCCCGGTCTTCCTGGGCGGCGAGGGGCACCAGCCCGAGGAAGAGCAGGGGCAACAGGGNGACCAACCGAACGAGGGCGGTAGTCGATGTCATCCGACCATTGTAGCCGGGCCTTGCCTTTTCGGGAACACGGGTGCACAGTGAGGACCAGAGATGAAGATCCTCGACGTCGTGTTCATGTTCCAGATGAAGGAAGAGCGGATGATCCAGTGGCACAGCCGCCGCCATTCCCATCCTGAGCCCCAGTTTGAGTTTCATTATTTTCTCGGGGGCCACGGATCCTTCAAGAACGGCCGCCAGACCCACGCCCTGGAAAAGGGGAATCTTTTTCTTTCGGTCCCCAACCAGACCCACGAAATCGTGGCCGACAACCTGGAATCCCCCTTGAGCTACTACGCCCTGCTCTTCGAGGCCTCGCCCCAGGATTATCTGTACCCGTACCTGTCCGACCCCGAGTTTCAGCGCCTGTTCCCCGCCAAGATTGGGACCGCCCATCGCATGTTCTTCGAGGACGCCAAGAACAAGTTCAACCAGGGGGAGAATCCGTTCCGGGTCCGGGCCGTGGAGCTTCGTCTCGAAGCCCTGGTCCACGATTTGGTGGGGGNCCTCCGGGCCGGGGAAAATTCCTTCCCGGACAACGAGCACGAAGAGTCCTTCAACCTCCACGTCGAGCAGGCCCTGGGCATCCTCCAGAACCACGTGTTCAGTCAGATCTCCCTGGGCGACGTTTGCGACCAGCTCAAGATCACCGAAGAATACCTCATCCGCCTCTTCAAGCGGCACATGAACATGACCCCGATGCGGTACCTCAACAACCTCAAGATGGAAACGGCCACCAGCCTTCTGCTCAACAGCGATCTCTCGGTGAAAGAAATCAGTTGGAAGCTCGGGTTTTCTAGCCAGTACCATTTCAGCCGGAACTTTAAGGCCTACTCGGGGTGTACCCCCACGGATTACCGGTCCAACTACTTTCTCAACAACCCCACCAACTACCACATGAAAATCCTCGATGTGAGTTAGCCCGCCCCCGGGGCTGGTTGATTTTTCATACACCAGGTCAACTCTCGGCATTCCAGGCCAGCAAGAACGGGTCTATCCTCACCCAGGAGGTACCTCGTGAAGCTTCCCCTGGTCCTGGGGCTCGATTCGAGCACCCAAAGCTTGTCGGCCGTCGTGGTCGACCGCGACACGTTTGCGGTGAAGACCTCCTCGGTCACCTACCGGACCGATCCTCGGTTGGCCGGCCTGGGCCTGGATCCCGAACTCCTGTTGCTCCCCCCCCGAACCCCCGGGGAGGCCGACCAGCCCCCCCTTCTCTTTCTGGCCTCCCTCGAGGCCCTCTTTGCCAACCTGAGGGCCGACGGCGTCGACCTGGGCCGGGTCGGTCTCATCAACGTGTCGGCCCAGCAACACGGGGCCGTCTACCTTTCCCAGGGGTTCCTCGGAGCCCTCGAGGACCTCCGGGATGCCCGGGGTCCGGAGCGGCCCCTGGCCCAGGTGTTCGCCCACGCCTTCAGCCATCCCCGGGCGCCGATTTGGAAAACCTCGAACACCGTCGAAGAGGCTCAGGTCCTCCGGACGGCCGCCGGCGGGTCGGTGGGCATGATCGAGCGCACGGGCTCCGACAGTCCTCTCAGGTTCACAGGGGCCGTGGCTCGCCGGGTGTTCCACCGGGAGCCCGGGGTGTGGGAGTCGACCGTGAGGGTCCACCTGTTGAGTAGCTTCTTGCCCGCCGTCCTCACCGGCAACCCCGACGTGCCCGCCGACTGGGGCAACGGGAGTGGGACCAGCCTCGTCGACTACCACAAAAAGGCCTGGGATCCCGGGCTCCTCGAGGCCGCTGCCTCGGGCCTCCCCGGAGGGGGCGGTGCCCTGCGAAAGAAGCTGACCCCGTTGGCCTCACCCCTCACCCTGGCCGGGACGGTGGCTCCCTGGTGGGGTGCCAAGTTCGGCTTCGACCCCGGGGCCCGGGTGTTGATCGGGTCAGGGGATAACCCCCAAACCAAGGTCCTGGTCGACGGGGACCTTCTGAGCCTGGGCACCAGCTTCGTGATGATGGTCGACACCGGGTCGGGTCGGGTCGACCCCCGGGGCTGGGGCAACGCCATGTACGATGGAATCGGTCGGCCCTTTCTGTTCGGCTGTCGAACCAACGGGGCCCTGGTGTGGGACCGCTTGCGCCAGAAGGCAGGCCTAGGCCCCCAGGATTTCCAAACCGGCGAGGCGGCCCTGGCGGCCCGGGCCCCGGGGTCGGTCCTGGCCCTGTGGCAACCCGACGTGGAGAGTTTTCCTCCGTCGCCGGCGTTTCCCCTCGTGGTATCCGGGGCCGACGATTCGTTCGGAACCGCCTACCCGGGGTGCGTGGACAGCGCCCTCGGCCTGTTGTACCGGGGCAGCTTGCCCTGGCTGGTCGGGAAGACCACCCCCCTCGTGGTCACCGGTGGCCCCACCGCCAGTCCGGGCATCCTTCGACGGATCGCCGGAATCTGGAACCGGCCCGTGGTCACCATCGGTTCGACCGGGGCCGCCCTGGGGGCCGCCGCCGCCGCGCTGGTGTTCGAGGGGGTCTCTCGGCCCCTGTTGCCCCCGTCCGTCCCGGTGGAACCCCGGGCCGACGACGTCGAAGCCTACCATCGCCCCGGGGGCTACCTCGACCGTTTGGAACAATACTGGAAAGAGACCATTGCGAAGAAAGGAGTGCAAGCATGAGCAACGTTTGGACGGGAAAGAAAGAGTATTTCCCCGGAATCAAGAAGGTGGCCTACGAAGGCGCCGGGTCCGACAACCCCTTGGCGTTCAAGTTCTACGATGAAACCAAGAAGGTGGGCGGCAAGACCATGAAGGAGCACCTTCGGTTCGCCGTCGCGTACTGGCATTCGTTCTGTGCCAACGGGGCCGACCCCTTTGGGGCCGCCACCCTCTCCCACCCGTGGAACGACGCCTCGGATCCCCTTCAACGAGCCTACGACAAAGCCGACGCCGCCTTTGAGTTTACGACCAAGCTGGGAGCTCCCTACTATTGTTTCCATGACGTGGACGCCAGCCCCGACGATGAAGACCCGGCGGTCTACGAAAAGAACCTGCATGCCGTCACCAAGGCCCTGAAGGAACGCCAGGACGCCACCGGTGTGAAACTGCTGTGGAACACGGCCAACGTGTTCACCCACCCTCGGTACATGAACGGAGCCTCGACGAACCCGGACTTCCGGGTCGTCACCCGGGCGGCCTTCCAGGTGAAGACCTGCCTGGACGCCAACGTGGCCCTCGGTGGCGAGAACTACGTGTTTTGGGGGGGCCGGGAAGGCTATTCCAGCTTGATGAACACCGACATGAAGCGGGAGCAAGAGCACCTGGCCCGGTTCCTCACCGCCGCCCGGGACTACGGTCGGTCCATCGGCTTCCGCGGCGTGTACCTCATCGAGCCCAAGCCCATGGAGCCCTCGAAGCACCAGTACGATTTTGATGCCGCCACCGTCATCGGCTTCCTGAAAGCCCACGGCCTCGAGAAGGACTTTAAGCTCAACATCGAAGCCAACCACGTGACCCTCGCGGGTCACGAGTTCTGGCACGACCTGCAAGTGTGCGCCGACGCCGGCATGCTTGGCTCCATCGACGCCAACCGGGGGGACCTGCAGAACGGCTGGGATACCGACCAATTCCCCACCGACCTGTACGAAACCACCAAGGCCATGCTCGTCGTCCTTCGGGCCGGGGGCATCGGCGCGGGAGGGNTCAACTTCGACGCCAAGATCCGCCGGAACTCCACCGACCGCGAAGACCTGTTCCTTGCCCACATCGGAGGGATGGATGCCTTTGCCGTCGGCCTTGAAACCGCCGATCGCATCCTGAAGGATGGCAAGATCGACGCCTTCAAGAAAGCCCGGTACGCCAGCTTCGACACCGGGGCTGGCGCTGACTTCGAGAAAGGCAAACTCGGCCTCAAGGACCTGGCCGCCCTCGCTCCCAAGAACCTGAACATCCCCGCCACCAGCGGCAAGGACGAATACTTGGAGCAAGTGTTCAACCTCGCCCTGCTCCGCCGCTAATCCCCCGTCAAAACAAAAAAGCCCCGGGACAATCCCGGGGCTTTTTTGTCGCCACAACCTGCGCCCAGCGGAGCGAAGGCGCCCGGCGATGGGGCACTCAAAACGAGAACCCTGCGCCCAGCGAAGCGAAGGCGCCCGCCCGCCCCGCCACCGAAAAGTCGGCGCCAAGCGAGCGACGACGAGGTGCCGCCAAAACCCGCCGCAGCCGCTTGGCCTAGCCTTTGACGGCGCCTCCGGCAACGCCCTTAGTAATCTGCTTCCGAAAGACAAAGTAGAAGATCAGCATGGGCGCCAGACCGATGACCAGGGCCGCCAGTTGCTTCCCATAGTCGGTGCTCATGGTGCCGCTGAACCTCAGGATGCCCAAGGGCAGGGACTTCAGGCCGGTGTCCGAGACGATGATGTTGATCAGGGCAAATTCGTTCCAGATGTTCGGCACCGTGATCACGGCCACAGTGGTCGCGATCGGGGTGGACATGGGGAGGATGATCCGCCAGAAGATCTGAAAGTNCCCGGCCCCATCGATCCGGGCCGCCTCGACCAGGGAGTCGGGGACGCTCTTCACGTACTCGGTGCACAGGTACACGGCCATGGGGAGCCCCGCCCCGATGTAGATGAGGATCACCCCAATCCGGGTGTTGTAGAACAGGTGGAAGTCTTGGGGATTCTGAATCCATCCCAGGAGGTGGAAGAAATCGCCCAGGATCTTGTCGAGCTGGGACACTTCCAGGAACAGGGGCACCATCAGGGAGGTGATGGACAACAGAATGCCCAGGACGAAGCTACCGTAGATCGGGCCGGTGGCCTTGTGGGCGATTTTGGCGAAGGCAAACCCTGCGAGCACCGCCAGGATGATGGACCCGGCCGCCGCGGTGACCGTGTACAGGATGGAGTTTCCGATCAGTTGGTCGAAGGTGCCCAGGGTCCAGGCCCCGACGTAGTTCTCCAGGATCCATTCCTTGGGCAAGCTGACCTTATCCACCAAGTATTCGGCGGTCGACTTGAACGAATTGATCACGAGCCAGACGATGGGGTACAGGGTCATGAGCGTAAACAGCCCCATCACGAGGTACGCCACCGATTTGCCGAGGATGCTCAGTGTTTGTGGGCGTTTCATACCTCTTTCCCTCCGTATTTTTTCTCAAGGTAGAGAGTGATCCCAATCAGGATGAAGCTAAAGATCACGATGGTCATCGAGATGGCGTTGGCCAAGGGGAAGTTGGGAACCCCGACGAAGGCGTTCTGGTACATATAGATAGCGAGCACTTGGGTCACGTTCATGGGTCCGCCCCCCGTCATGGCCCAAATCAGGGCGAACGAGTTGAGAGACCCGGCGATGCACAGGATGGCGGCGTTCCCAATGACACCCGACAGGTTGGGGACGATGATATGCCACATGACCTTCATCTCGGTGGCGCCGTCGATCCGGGCCGCTTCGATGATCTGGTCGTCGATTTTCTGCATGTTGGCGTGGAACAAGATCAGGTACATCCCCGTCCAACACCAGAGGGTGACGAACATGATGGGGATCATCGACCAGTCCTGCTGGCTCATGAAGTCAGGGCTCCACTTGGGGGCCAAAAGGTTGGTCAGGTCGTGCTTGAACGCGTCGATGTGTTGAAGCGAGTACCCGTTGCTGAGGATCAGATCCTTCACGTCCGAGACGGGGTTCGCGAATGAAGACAGACTTTCGGGATTGCTCAGGGCGAGGATCTTCCTCACGACGTCGTCGGTGATGGTGAACGTGCCATTCATCCCCTGGACGATGTGATCGAGGCCCGCCGAAAAGGCGCTGGCGTAGGTCTGGTTCATCATCTCGGCCAGCACACCATTGGAATCGAAGATGAGCCGCCACATGATGCCCAAGACGATGACGGAAATGATGGCTGGGACGTACAGCATCGCCTGCCAGCCTTCACCGAACTTGACGATTTTTCGGTAGATCAGGTAGGCCAAGACGAACCCCAAGGGGATCTGGCCGAACACCGAGATGAGAACGATGTACACATTGTTCTTGAGGGCCAGCCAAAAAGCCGGGTCGACCACCAGCTTCTGGTACTGTTGGAAGCCGGTGATCGTCCAGGGCTCACCCCCAAACATTTTGCCCCCGTTGTAATTGCTGAGGCTCAAGATGATGGAAAGAACAATAGGAAAGGCAAAAACGAGAAGGTAGAGAAAAAATGCCGGCGTGACAAAGAACCAGTACGCCCGGTTTTTTTCCGCCTTCCCGCGGAGAGGGAGAACCATGGACAACCTCCAACGTTGTAACTCAAAAAAAGGGTGCCCCGGAGATTCCGGAGCACCCTAGCTCAGGGACTCAGATCACTTGAGGGCGTCTTGGGCCTTCTGCATGTCAGCGGCCACTTGGGCGGGGGTCTTCACGCCCAGACCGATGGCCTGCAGGCCATCGTTCAGGATGTTGAACACGGTCGGATCGAGGACACCGTCCAAGACGTAGGTGGTCTTGGGGATGGACTTGTAGTACAGGGGCAGCTTCACAGCCAAGGGCTCCAGCTTGTCGCTGGTGACGTCGAGGCGGGACGGAACGAAGGCGCCGGTTTCCCACTTCACGGTGAGGAATTCCTTGCTGTAGTAGAACTCGAGGAGGCGCTTGGCGGCGTCGAGCTTGGCTCCCGTCAGGTCCTTGTTGATGGCCAAACCGACACCGGCGATGGCCGACACGGTGCCCTTGTTGATTTCGCCGGGGATGGCGGGGAAGTTCACCAGGTCAAAGTTCGTCTTCTGGGCGGCGGGGTCAATGAGGGCCTTGCCGGTGCTCTTGTCGGTCAAGAAGGCACCCACGCGCCAGTCGCCGTCGACGAAGAACGCAGCCTTCCCCGAAGCGAAGATCCCGGGGCCTTCGCCGTAACCCAGGTTGACGTTGCTCTTGTCGATCACTCCGTCTTTGTAGAGGGATTCGTAGAACTTAAGGGCATTCACGAAGCCTTCGTCGGTGAACTTGGCCTTGCCGGCCTTCACGTCGTCGATGAACTTATCGCCCACGAGGCGTCCGCTGATGGTCGAGAAGAGGCAAGACTGGGCGGGCCACTTGTCGGCGTCGGGGAGGGCGAGGGTCTGGATGCCCTTGACCTTCAGCTTGGGCACCAGAGCCTTCAATTCGGCGTACGTGGTGGGGACCTTGAGGCCCAGGCTCTTCAGCAGGCCGGTGTTGGCATACACCGTCGTGGTGTAGGTGAACGCCTGGGGCAGCTCGGCCAGGATGTGGGAAGACTGGTTGTTCACGTCGAGGGCCAGGGGGCTGAACTTAGACAGCAAATCCTGGGGCAACACGGTGCGAAGGTCCTTCACCAGCTTTTGGTCCTGGATCTGCTTCGACGAGTCCCGGGAGGTGGGCCAGATGTAGACGACATCGGGCAACTCGCCGGCCGAGATGTAGGCCTGGAGCTTCTGGTGGTAGGGTTGGCTGGAGTTGATTTCGATCTGGAGATCGATATCGGGGTTCGCAGCCTGGAACTTCTTCCAGAGCGCCTGGTCCTCGGCGTACCCGGCTTGGGTCGCGTCGATGTAGTAGTAGAACTTGAGGACAGTCTTATCGGCGGCCGAAGCGCCGACAAGGATCAGAGCCATGAGGCCCAAAACAAGGGCAAGTTTTTTCATAGAACCTCCTATTGGTTTCTCTCAGTAAAGGCCCGTTTTTCGGAACTGAGGGAAAGGGAAGGTTGCGGAAAACTGACTAAACGAGCATAAAACTGATCTTATGACCTCATTTTTCCCTTCTGTAAATCGTTTGCGATCCCTCAAAAAGCACGTTTCTGGGGGGAGAGGGGACTCAGGCCCCGAGAACAGGTATGGTAGTGCCATGCCCGAATCTTCGTCCCCGGTGACCAGTCGGCAAGCCGCTCCCCACCCCCGGCTCCGGGAGACCGTGCTGAAGCATCTCCACACTCCCTGGAAAAAGCCGGTCGCCTCGCACTCGCACCGAGCCTTCGAGGAACTGTCGAAGCTGGTCGAGCCCTGGCCGGGACCCCTGATCCTGGACACGGGGNGCGGCACGGGAATGAGCACCGAGGTGCTGGCCTCAACCTTCCCTGACAGCCTGGTCCTCGGGGTCGACAAATCCCTGGCCCGCCTGGAGCGCCACGTGGGTGCCCCGGCCAGGAACGTCGTCTTTGCCCGGATGGACCTCGAAGACTTTTGGCTCCTGGCGGCGGCGGCCGGGTGGCAGTTCCAGCGCCAATGTTTCTACTATCCGAATCCCTGGCCCAAGCCCGAACAGCGCCTCCGTCGGTGGCCCTTCCATCCGGTGTGGCCCGTGGCCCTGGCCTGCGGGGGTGTCTGGGAGTTGCGGACCAACTGGCTCATCTACGCCCAAGAGTTTGCCCTGGCCTGGGAGGTCGCCACGGGGGACCCTCGGCCTGTGACCCCCTGGGAACCGGCGGTCCCTGAGACACTGTTTGAGAGGAAATACCAGGCGTCGGGCCACCCCCTCTGGCGGTGGCAGTCTTCGGGTCTACCGGGCCCACACCCAGGCGAGGGCACCGAGGACGCCTAGGTTTGCCAGGGCGAGGACGATGCCGCACCGGGTGAACACCCACCAGGAAGGGGTGGGCTGGCGCTGGGCCGCCAGTCCCAGGGCAGCGGTGGTGGTCAGGGTTCCCCAGGCGGTGGCCCCGGCCCCCAACACCGACCCAACCACGACCCAAGGCCACCCCGAGGCCCCCCAGGCGGCCGCCTTGAGGGTCGGGGCCAGGGCGCCCACCAGGGCTCCGTGGTCGATGAACGCCCCGGCCAAGGCCGAGGCCCCCAGGGCGAGCAGGGGGTGGGCTGGCAACCCCGGGGCCGCCAGGGCCGAGAGCCCCGTGGACCCCAGGGCTCCCACCACCACCCAGAGTCCGCTGTAGAAGATCAGGCCTGCCAGGTCGACGTCGGCGAGCCGGGAGCCTAGGGCTCGGTGGTCATCCCAGAGCAGGAGAAGGGTGGTGCCTGCGACGATGACCACGCCGGGGTCCCAGGCGGCCAGGGGGGCCAGGGCGAGGCCGACGATCACCAGGCCCAGGACGACGGAGGTCTTGGTCCAAAGCGCCCGGTCCGTGATTGACCGGGAGGCGTCGTACTCCAGCACCCGGGCCCGGCGCTCGTGGGTGACCCGGAGCGTCCCGTGGAAGAGCGCCAGGCACCCCAGGAAGGTGACCACCCAGGCCACCCCGGTCAGGGGGGCCATCCGCAGGAACCAGGCGGTCCCGTTGAGGCCCAGGGCACTCCCCAACCACAGGTTGCCGGGGAACGCCGTGAGGGTGGTGGCCCCTCCCAACAGCCCCGACCAGGTCAGCAATACCACAAAGGGCAGGGACGGAATCTCGAGTTCCACCGCGAGCAGCAGGCCCACCGGAAGGACCAACAGCATCGCCCCCGGGCCCAACACCAGGGCCAAACCGAAGGACAGCAACCCCAGAAGGCCCAGGATCCGCCGGGGGCGCCCCTCGGCCGCCCGGGCGGCCTGGAGGGCCAACCACGACGCCAGGCCCGATCGCTTCACGAAGCCTCCCAGGACCCCGAGGGCCCCGGTGACCAGCACGAGCTGGACGAGGCCGGCGGGAACTCCCCCGGGGACGACCACCCCGACGGCCACCGCACCGACCACGGCGACCAGGGTCCTATCGACCCAGCGGAGGCAAAGCAGGGCGTAGACCCCGACGAAGATCCCCAGGGCCACCAGTTGTTGGTTATCCATCGTTACCCCCGAATCACTTGGTTAAGAATGTCCATGATGCTGAGAACCCCCACGAGGTGCCGGCCCCGGACGACGGGGCAGTGACGCCGCCCTTGGTGCAAGAACTCGAAACAGACCTCGACCACCGAGGCCGAGGGGTCGCACCCAAAGGCCACGGGCTTCATGAGGTCCCGGACCCGGAGGGACCCTTCCTTCTGGATCAAGGTCTCGAAGGGTTCGAAGGTTTTCAGGAACCGCAGGTTCCCCACCTCGGCCGTAAAGTCGGGGAAGCCCACCTTGAGGATGTCCCCAAGGCCCACTTCGCCCACGAGGTTGCCGTCCCCATCGACCACCGGCGCGTAGCTCAGGTTCCTGGTGTGGAACAGGTCGATGAGGTGGGCCAGGGGGTCGTCGGGAGTCACCGTGGCCGGGGCCTCGGTGACCAGGTCGGCCACCGTTACGACCTTGACCAGGCTGTAGTCTTCGCCGGCGATGACGTCGAGGAACTCCCGGGGGGACGATGCGGTCAGGGCCCTCTGGAAGGCCTCGGCCTTCTGGGAGAATTTGAGGATGCTGCTCAGGCTGTTCAGGTACACCGCCGGTTTGTTCTGGGACGTCAGCATCAGGACAACGAGGCGAATCGGGGCCACGGGATCGGGGAGGGGCTGGGACGGCCGCAGGATGGCCACGACAATGTCGTCGAGGAAGTCGAGCCGGGCGTGGGGCACCGCAATCCCACTGGGGAACGACGTGCCTCCCAAGGTCTCCCGGGCCAGGACCGCCTGGAGGACTTCTTCGGGTTTCAGAGGAAAGGGGTACCGGGCCTGAACTGCTTTGACCAGGGCCTGAACGGCGTCGGCCTTGGTGGCGACGGGACGATCCAAGAGGATCAAGGGTTCGCTGAGCAGGTTGTGGAGCTTCATGGTAAGAAAAGTCTAAGGCCAACCGTTCCCTTTGGCAATGAAAGCTCGGGGCAAGTCGCCCGGCCCGGCCCCATCCCTGTATGAGAAAAAACGATCGAGTGTCTGAAAATCTAGACACTACGTCTTGAACTTTCCCGGGCGTCGCCTGTATTCTTAAAGTATGTTGATGCCAGGTTGAGACATAGGGGGTGGTTCGCCGCCCTGAGTATCTTGGCATGTCCTTTGCTCAACAGACGTGAAGGGATAGAAATGACCACTTCGACCCGGTCCGCTTCTCGAGCTCAAGAAGTCCAAACAGAACTGTTGCGGAAGGCCATCCATCTGATGATTGGGATCACGCCCTTGTTGGCGTCGCTCAACCTGGCGGTCACCGAAGGACTCTTGATAGCCGGGCTTCTCGTCTACACCCTCGCCGAATCGTTGCGGTTGCAGGGCCGCTCCCTGCCCTTGATCACTCGGCTCACCCAGGCGGCGTCCCGAACCCGGGACCGCAATCGGGCCGTCCTAGGGCCCATCACCCTCGGGTTGGGGGCCCTGCTGTGTCTGTTGCTGTACCCGGAACCCGCGGCCAGCGTCGGCATCTACGCCCTGGCCTTTGGGGATGGCTTATCCAGCTTGGTGGGGAAACTCTTCGGTCGGATCCGGTTGCCGTTCACCGGCGGCAAGACCCTCGAAGGGAGCCTGACGGCCTTTGCTGCGATCTTCTGGGCTGCCGCGGGCACCGGCCTCGACCCTTGGTTGGGCGTCGCGGTGGCCGGGACCGGGACCCTGCTGGAAGCCCTTCCCCTCGCCGATCTCGACAACCTGGTGGTGCCCTTGGGGACGGCCCTGATGTTCTCGGCCCTCACCCTTCCCCTGGTCACCTAACCCAGGACGGTGCTCTGTTCCGACTTCCAGGCCACCAAGATGNCCCCGGGCAACCCGAGGAGGGTGGCCCAGGGGCCCGACACGATGGCGAAGCCCCAGGCCGCCAAAAACGACACGGCCGTCCACGCCCTCACCCAGGCACGGTCCGGAGCCCCGGGGCGATGGCTACCCACCAAAAAATTCACCAGGACCAGGGCACCGATCAACAGGGTCACCAGGACGACCCCGGGGGCATCCCCCACCGCAAACAGCAGGTGGTTCCGGGCCGACGTCGAGTGGAGGGGGAGGGTCACGGCCAAGAAGATCCCCGTGACGATGGACCCCAGGACGAGGTTGCCGTACTTGCGGTAAGCGAACTCAAAGGAGTACAGGCTTCCGCTCAAGAGAAGGAACAGCCCCGTGAACCGAAAGGCCCACATCNCCCGGGTGACCAAGGCGGTGAAGTACGAAGGGAGGCCCTTCAAGATCACCCAAGCTTGGACGAGGAGCAACGATTCGGCCGCCAGCGCCACCAGGAACAGCGAGAAGAAGAAGACTTCCGGGGCCGCAGACTTTCGATAGGCCCGGCGGACAAAGATGAACCCAATCAGACAGCCTACCGGGGCCGCCACCGTGGCCAGGACCACCGACCCCAGGGGGCCGTCCCCCACCTCGGCGGTCCACCCTTCCCGGGTCACCAACAAAAAGGTGATCAACCCGTAGCCCAGGGTGAAGATCAACAGGGCGACGAAGGCCAAAGCCAAAAGTCCGTTCCGCAGCGACAGAGTCATGTTGCCATTAGAAAACATTTCAGGATTATGGGAAAGGCCTCGATACTGGAAAGGTAGATCCCGGTGGCTTCGCGGCCTCGGGGAGAGGAGCATCGATGAGCAAATGCGTGCGGGTGATGACGGGAGCGGCCATCCTGTGGCTGGGTCTGGCCATGGGGNTGTGGGCGGGGGACGTCGCCGTGTTCAAGAACCTGGGCTTCTCACCGGACAGTCGTTACTTCCAGTTCGCCCAGTACGGCATCGATGCGGCCACCCAAAACCCCTGGGTGGAGACCTACATTGTCGACGTGATCAAGAACGAGTTCGTCGCCGGGGGGAAGGCTCGGTCGTCGTTCCCCGTGGGGGNGACCCTGGGGGACGACGGTCTCAAGGGCCTGTTGGCCCACCTGGAAAAATACGGTGCCGAGCGCACCAAGTGGAAGCTTGACTACCTCAACCAGGGCCGGCCCATCTACTTTCGGGTCACCGGGGAGACCAGCGCCGCCGACTACGACAACATTCAGGTGCTCGACTACAAGACGGGCCGCAACTACACGGTGTCTCTGAAAAAGACGGTGACCCCCAAGGGCACCGGCGTGACCTCGTCCTACTACCTCGACCTCGAGGTCAAAGACAAGGGCGGCAAGTCCTTGGGCACGTACAAGGTGGGCAACCCCAATACCCTCCGGCCGGGGGTGCAAAACTACACGGTGAACCAAATCATCCTCAGCCCCAATGAACGGTCGCTCATCCTCGTGGTCGAGAAGGAAGAAAGCGACGGTCAGGGGGGAGTGAACCTGCGGACCATGGTGGAAACCGTGACCCTGGCGAACTGATCGCCGGGCGTCGATCCTTGCTCAACGACCCGGGTTCAGGCTAACATAGCGGCCATTATGGCCGAAAAGATCACTCCCCGTTCCACCGATTACTCTCAGTGGTATATCGACATCGTCACCAACGCCAAGCTGGCCGACTACTCCCCCGTGAAGGGGTGCATGGTCATTCGTCCCCGGGGCTACGCCCTGTGGGAGAACATCCAGCGAGTCCTGGACGGGATGTTCAAGGCCACCGGCCATTCCAACGCCTATTTCCCCATGCTCATCCCCGAGAGCTTCCTGAAGAAGGAAGCGGAGCACGTTGAGGGCTTTAGCCCCGAGCTGGCGGTGGTGACCATCGCCGGGGGCGAGAAGCTCGACGAGCCGCTCATCGTCCGACCCACCAGCGAGACCATCATCTGGTCCATGTACAAGAAGTGGATCCAGAGCTACCGGGACCTCCCCTTGCTCATCAACCAATGGGCGAACGTGATCCGGTGGGAGAAGCGCACCCGCCTGTTCCTCCGGACCACCGAGTTCCTGTGGCAAGAGGGCCATACCGCCCATGCCACCGCCACCGAAGCCCACGAAGAGACTCTGCGAATGCTCCAGGTCTACAAGACCTTCGCCGAGGAGTACATGGCCATCCCCATCCTGGACGGCGAGAAGAGCCCGAGCGAAAAGTTCGCCGGGGCCGTGACCACCTACTCCATCGAAGCGATGATGCAAGACAAGAAGGCCCTCCAGGCCGGGACCAGCCACGACCTGGGCCAGAACTTCGCCAAGGCCTTCGACGTCACGTTCCAGACCAAGGACGGGACCCTGGACCACGTGTGGGCGACCAGCTGGGGCGTCTCCACTCGGCTCATCGGGGCCCTCATCATGACCCACAGCGACGACAAGGGGTTGGTGGTTCCTCCCCGGCTGGCCCCCGTGGAAGCGGTGGTCATCCCCATTTTCCGGAAGGAGAATGTCCCCGAAGTTTCGGCCTACGCCCAGCTCCTTGGGAACGACCTCCGGGCCGCCGGGGTGAAGGTCGAGACCGACCTGGATGAGACCGCCAGCTCGGGTTGGAAGTTCGCCGAGTGGGAGATGGTCGGGGTTCCGGTTCGGATCGAAGCCGGTCCCAAAGACATGGAAAAGAACCAGGCGGTGTTGGTCCGGCGGGATACCGGCGAGAAGCTCTTCGTGGCCCGGGAAGACATCCCCGCCAAGGTGAAGGAACTGCTGGGGCTCATCCAGCAAAACCTGTTCGACCGAGCCCTGAAATACCGGGAAGAGAACACGTTCCGCCTCGACAACTGGGCCGAGTTCGTCAAACTTATGGAGGGGGAGGGTGGCTTCGTCGAAGCCGCTTGGTGTGGAAGCGCCGGGNGCGAAGCCGAGATCAAGGAAGCCACCAAGGCCACCATCCGTAACTTGCCCTTCGCGTTGAAGGACAAGCCGGTCACCAAGCCCTGTCTCAAATGCGGAGCCCCGGGGAAACACTGGGCTGTCTGGGCAAAGAGCTACTAAGCGCGGCGAGGAGGTTTCCTGTGGGGGGGCGAGCGATCCAAGTCTTCCTTCTCCTGTCTCTCCTGGGGGTCGTCGGTTGCGCCGATTCCAAGGAAGTGAACGCCGCCTTCAGCCGCACCCGGGTGTCCTGGGCCCTCTTCGACGCCTCTCAACCCAACGGCTTGCGAGACCTCCCGGGCTTCGAGCAGCCCGTCCGGGTGTCGTGGCTACCCCGGCCCCAGGGCGTGATGGCCACCGATCTGCTCCCCCTTCCGGGGGGACAGGGGGCCGTGGCCGTGTCCCGGCTGGGGTTGCTCATCCTCGAGGATTCCACCGGTAGCCTCACCAGTCTGAGGCCCGAGGCCCAGTGGCCCTTCGAACCCTACCAGACCGGCCGCCTCTTTGCCTGGAAGGGGCGGGTGTTCCTCACCCTGGGCCAGTCGGCCCCCTTCGAGGCCCCTCCGGCCTCCCTGGCCTGGTGGTTGCCGGGGGAGACCCGGTTGGCCTTCTACCCCATCCCATCCCAGGTCCGGGATCCCCAGCGGCAAGCGGTTCAGGTCGAACCGCCCCGGGGGGACTCGACCCGCATCAGCCTTGTGTGGAAGCTCCCCCTGACCTCCGGCCCGGGGTGGCGGTTCGAGGGGTCCCAGTTGGACCTCGACACCGGGGTCGAGGTGGCGGCGCCCCCGCCGATGGCCCCTCCCCGGACCCCCGACGGGTCCGATGACTGGCAACTCCGCCGTCGGCTCACCGACCGGTTGGGCGAGGTCCCCGTCCAGAAGGCCCGGGGCCCCGGGCATCCTCTGATGTTTACGGACACAGGCTGGGTGGCCGTCGGAGAAGGCGAGGGCCAACCCCCCCGGCTGTACCGCCTCCCCGACTTGGGGAGCACCGGGCGTTACGTCGGGGCCCTCGCCCTCCTTCGGGGGTATGTGTTCACCTGGGAAACCGCCTTTCGCGGGTACGTAGGGGCGGCGGGGGNGGTCTACGTGCCTTTCGCCGTGTTGGCGCCGTGATACAATGAACGCTATGAAACCGGCGTTGGTCTGCCTGGGACTGCTTCTCCTGGCTCCGGGGTCCTGGGGCCTCACCCTGTGGGATGTGGACATCCCGTGGGTGGAGATCGAAAGTTCGTACTGGTCCATCGTCAATTCCGTGGGGGACAGCGCCCCCAGCCCCCTGGTGAACACCCTGGGGGTGTCCGTCCCCATCCACTTCAAGGACCGCTGGTTCTTCCGTCCCGAGGTGCAGGTGTTTTTTTCGGACTACGCGTACCAGGGCGGCCGGGCCGTCCCCGAAGATTCGATGTTCCCCAATGTCTCCGTCCTGAGCCTGATGACCAACGCCACCCTGGGGTACGAGTACCCCATCAACCATACCCTGAGTTGGTTCAGCGAGGGGGGCCTGGCGTTGCTCCTCCGGGCACCGGTCTTTGTGAACGGTGGGGCCACCGCCGGGGCCATGGTCGGCCCCACGTTGGGGTGGTTTTACCTGGGGAATTTCATTTACCCCGACATCGGGTCGTCGATCACCTGGCAGTTCTCGTCCACCTACGCCGCCACGTTCCGGGCCCAGCTGTTCTACCCCTTGTTCGACCTGTGGTCGGGGCAACCCTGGTACGATGAACTCACGTACGGCGTGGGTGTCGGGATCCGCATCNCCCTCTGACCCGGTGGGCGGGGTCAGTTCGCCGCGCCGACCTGAACCAGAAACAGCGGCCCTTCGTCCTTCGAGAGCTTAGCGGCGGCGACCACCGCGGCAGGCTTCAGGTTGTACATCACGATGGACGACAGCTTGAGGGCGCTCGCGGTCAAAGCCAAATTCTGGGCAGAAAACCCGGCAGTGGCGTGGGCCATGGTCTGGAACATCCCCGGGTTAGCCTTGAGGAACGACGGCATCAGAGCGTTGTTCACGGTGTAGACGACGATGAAGTCGTTGTTGGCGATGGCCTCGGAGGTGATGGAAGCCCGGGCGTCCCCCGCCGTCAACAGCTTCAGGACGTTGTGGTCGGCGTCGTAGGCGTACGTCCCCTGGGCGTTGAACACGTACAGGTTGATGTAGGCGTTGTCCCCGGAGAACGAGACGGTTCGCCCGGCCTTGGTGGCGCTGGCGACGGCGTCCACGGAACGCTTTCCGAGGGCGGACGCCAGGATGGTCGAAAGTTCCTTGGCGGGCAAGTCTTTCTTGACGAACGCCCGGGCCACGGTGCGGTTCTCGATGGCCGCGGTCAAGTCGACGCCCACGCTGGTCGCAGGGGCCGGTAGACTGATGTCTTGGGCGAAGCCTGCCAGGGGCAGGACGGCGAACAGCATCACAATGAGTGTTTTCATAAGGTACCTCTGGTCTCAGTTTATCCCAATGAATAGAGGTACGCCAAGTCAAACAACCCCGTTCGCCGTCCCCGGGGTCAGGGCAGCTTCACCCCCGGGTTCAGTTGCACGGGGACGAAGCCCGGGAGGGCCTTGGGGTCCACGGCAAAGGCGAAGAAGTAGTTCGGGAACGTCTCGGCAAAGTCGTCGTCGTTCACCGCCACCAACAAGTGGCGACCGTCGGGGATGTCGGGGCCGAACGCATAGCCTTCGATCTTGTCGGGGAGCCCCGCCGGGGTCACAAAGGGCTGGGCGGCGTTGAGGAGGGCCCCGATGTCGGCGAACAGGGACTTCTTGAGGGTCACCAGGGTGTCGGCCTTGCCGTCCAGGGGCAACTTGGCCACCAGGGACACGTCGGTCGGGGTGGGGTTTTGGGCAATGTCGATGGAATACAGCCGCTTGATCCCCTGGGGCCCCGGGACGCCGTCGCGCTCGTCCACCAGGAACTGGTGGTTATTGACCGCCAGGATCTCGCTGATCCCCGTCTTCGTCGAGTCGACGACGTACACCAGCTGCCGGGGGGCCTTGTCGGGGGCCGTGAGGTCGTACACCAGGAAGCGAGAGGTGAGACCCTTCGAGCCGCCGTCTTGGATCAGGGCGTTCTGCATCGCCACCACCAGGGTCTTGCCGTCGGGGGTGAGGGCCAGACCCTCGGCCCCCTTGTTCGTGGACCGACCCACGGTGTTGTTCGCCGGGTCCATCTCGGTGGCCAGGTTGGCGGCGGGCTTCTGGATCAAAAAGTTAGAGGGCACCTTCAGGCTCCCCAACAGGCGGCCTTGATGGTCGAAGTGATGGATGACCGGACCGTATTCGTCGGAGATCCACGACGTTCCGTCGGGAGCGACCCGGATCGCCTCGGAATCCAGGCGCAGATTCTTGGTCGGGTCGGCGCCGGTGAACGCCGTGCTGATCCCGACGAAGTTCTGGCCCTCCTGGTTCACCAGGAGCGTGGTGGCCACCGGGACCACCTGGACCGACCAGCCGGCCGGGCCTTTGGCCACGGTCACGTCGACCACCTGGTAGCGGTTCTTGTAGGTGGTCGTCGAATCCACCAGTTCACTGTCTTTGTAGGAGTACTTGTTCGGTCCCCGGTCGGCCAGGGCGTAATAGCGGTTCCCTTGGCCCGTGTACGCAATGGCCGAACCAAACCCGTCGAAGGAGTCTTGGTAGCTCTTTCCGTCTTCCAACAGGGTGTGGGGCAGGCCCGACTGGTCCGGGGCCGCCTTCGATCCCCCGGGGACCACGGCGACCCCAAGGAAGGTCACCGCCTCGGGGGGAACCACCACCGGGGTGGAGGACGTCGGGGCGCTGGCACAGCCCGAAAGACCAAGGGCCAAGGCCGCTACCATCGCAGGCAAAGCTAGTTTCAGCATCACAGAACTCCTTCTCTAGGAGGATTGTGAACGGAGTTCCGTGAGACGAGTGTCAGATCTCGGTGATTTGGTTGCTAAACCCTGGGGGCGGGGAGGAAACGGGGCCGGCGACACCCAGGGCGTCCCGCCGGCCCCCGACCCTAGGGAGCCAGAACCTCGATCGACTCGGCCACGATGCAGGGCTCCCGGCCCGTTTGCTTGAGGCGTCCAATGAGCCGAATCCGATGGCCCGTTCCCAGCCACTCCCGACACCCGTCGAAGGCCTCGGGGCCCGCCTCCACCTCGAAGAACGAGGGCGGCTCCGAAGGTTGGGGGTTATCCCGGATGGGAAACCGCACCAGGGCCCGGCCGATTTCCGTATGCCGGACCGGGTCTGCGACGACCACACCCTCGAGCCAGACTGAGTTCAAGTTGGTGCCGAGGAGGGGGTTAGAAGGGCGGATCATCGGGGTCCTCCTGGGAAACCTCCGAGGGCTTCTTGTCAAACTTGGTCTTGAACTCGACGTTCTCGCCGATCACCTTGATCCGGGAGTGGCGTCGCCCGTCCTTGTCCTCCCACCGGTCTTGTTTGAGCCGCCCCACGACCCTCACCCCCCGGCCCTTGGACAAGCTTTTGACGCAGGCCTCGGCGGTCTTGTTCCAAACCTCGACGTCGAAGTAACTCACTTCTGACTTCTTCTCGTTGTCCTGCTTGAAGAAGCGATTCGATGCGACGGAGAAGGTACACAGCTTCGAGCCGCTGGCCACCTCCTTGGTCTCGGGATCCCTGACGAGGTTCCCCTCGATCAGGACAGAGTTCAAACTATTCATCGTCGTGCCTCCTTGGATGGCTTCCATACAGGGAGAAAAACGCCCCCAGGGGTCCCGCTGCTTCTGAATCGCCGTGGGTTTCAGGGCACGACCTTCCCCCGGTTTCATCGACAACTCAGGGCTAGTATTGTCCTTTGATCACGAAAAAGGACCCCCGAATCGTTCCGGCGAGTTTCGACTTCTGCCGGGCGAACCGGAAGGTCGCCGCCAATTCCCCCGGAACGTCCATCCCCTCGGACAGCTTGAACCCAACGGCTCTCTTTTTAGGATCAGCGAGGGNGTACAGCACGTTGACCGCGAGACCACTTTCGTAAAACACGTGGGTCCACAGGATGCCGTCGACGGTAAACTGCGACGTCTGCAGAGGCTTCGAGGCGATTTCGATCTTCCGCTCTGTCTTGAGAATCCGGGCCACGTAGTCCACGGAGGCCTGACTCTCATCGGCGGGGACCACCGTGAAGGCGTGTTGGTATTTGTTCGCGAAATACCGGGCTTCGTTGGCCCTCAGCCCCCCGAGGGCCGGGGCGACCGGCGACGTCTCGAGGCCCGACAGCGAAACGGTTCGAAAATCGACGACTTCGTTCATATTTTTCTCCTCAGTGGGAACGGGAAGCTCTTGCCGGTTTCATCGGATCGGTGCGGACGTTGGGGAGGGCCCCACCGTCGCCGGGTCAGTCTTGCTACGAACCCACGGGCAACTGCAGCAGGCTATTCCGGTTGCCCTCGGGGTCGAGGAACGACACGTACACCCCAAAGCCTGGAATGGCCACGGGGTCGCCGAGCACCTGCCCCCCGTGGGCGGTGACCAGGGCGGCGTGGGCCTCGATGTCGTCGACCCGGATGACCACCGATGGATACTGGGCGGGCCAATCGAGTTTGTAGGCAAACAGCCCCCCGTTGATGGCCCCGGCGGGGGTCCCCGGGGTGGCGTCGGCCTCGGCGGTGGTGGCCAGCAGATAGGCCCCGGGGCCCGGCCCCAGGGTCTGGATCTTCCAGCCAAAGACGGCCTCGTAAAACGCCGTGGCCCGGGTCGGGTCCCGGTACGGCATCTCAAAATGGACCACAGGATTCATCCCTTTCCCTCCTGGTTCGGTCACGAACCGGTCAATCGCTTCACGGCGGCCTGGGCGTCCGCATCCCCCAGGGCCGCGCCCCGCTGGTACCAGGCTAAGGCCTGGGCCCGGTCGGCGGCAACCCCCAGGCCGTGTTCCCACAGGCGACCGAGGGCAAAGCAGGCCGCCCCCTCGGCATGGCCCGTCGGCGGGGCGGCCTTGGTGTAGAAGGCAGCCGCCTTGGCGAAGTCCTGGGGGACTCCCAAGCCCTGCTCCCACAGGGTCCCCAGGTAGTAGTTCGCCGTCACATCCCCCCGGTCGGCGGCCAGGGTGAAGGCTTCCCGGGCCTTGGCGGGGTCGGCGGGGACCCCGGTGGTTCCCTGAAGGTACAACTCGCCGGCCCACCGGGGGCCCTTCATGTCCCCGGCGGCGGTGGCCTTCTCGAACCACCCCAGGGCCGTGGGCCGGGAGGCCGGCACGCCGGTGCCGTTGAGGTACAGGATGCCCAGGTTGGTCATGGACCGGGCGCTCCCCAGGGCGATGGCCTTTTGGAAATNCCCCGCCGCCTTGGCCCCGTCGACGGCCAGCCCCTGGCCCGAACTCCAGGCTTCCCCCAACATCTCGGTGGCCCGGACATCCCCCAGGGCCGCGGCCTTCTCAAGGAACGGAAGGGCTCCCACCGCATCCCCGGCTTGGCTCAAGGCCAGGGCCCGGCCCACCAGCTGGCGGGCGGAGGAACCGTCGGTCTTGGCCTGGGCGAACAGCCACTCCCGGAAGCCGTCGGTGCTGTAGGCATACAACCACGTGTAGGGGTGGCTACCGCCCTGGTAAATCGTTTGATGGATCGACGCGTCCTGGTGGGCCAACGCAGCCACATTCTTTTCGATCTCCGCAGCACTGGCCTCGGCAGACCAGGTGGCCTGGGCGACCTTGGCCCCCTGGGCCTTCAATGCCGCCAACAGGGCGGCCTGGCCGGGGAGGGCCTTGCTGTCCCCCTGGGAGACGACGAACCACAGGGGCTTGGTGGCCAGGGGCGCCACCAGGGTGGGGTCCCACTGGCAGGCCACCAACAACGACGCCGCAAACAACGACGGTTCCTGGATGTCCAGGGCAATGGACGCCATGCCGCCCATGGATTGGCCTGTGTTGTACAGCCGGTCGGTGTCGATGCTGTACTGGGCGGTCAGGCTGTGGATCAAGTCGACGGTGATGGCCAGTTGGTCCGTGGTGTGCGAGGCGTCGTCGGCGATGACCCGGTCGTACTGGGGGGCCAGGACGAACGCCGGGTTCTTGGCCTGGGCCTCGGGGGTCGCAAAGGCCACGGCCCCCAGCCCTTGGGTGAGGGTCTTGGTGGGGTTGTGACTGACGGCGCTGGAGTCATGGAGGAACACCACCAGGGGGTACTTCCTCTGGGGGCTGTAGGCTTTGGGTACGTAGAGGTTGTACGCCAACGGTTCCTGGGGGAACCGGGGGTCGGTGTAGACCCCCTGGCGAAAGTCGTCGACCACGAGGTTCACCGTCTTGGTGCTCTTCCACGGGCCGCCGGGGGCCAAGGCCGGGCCGTCCACCGTGGCCAGGGACCTGAGTTGGGACACCTGGGCCCCCAGGGGAGGGGCCGTGGCCGAATCCTGGGCCTGGTCACCGAGCCGGGGGCCCCCACCCCCCGGGGGGGCCGAGGGCCGGGGACCCCCGGGGGGTGGTCCCATCCGGGGGGCTTGGAGGGTGTGGGCCAGTTCCAGGATGACGAAGCGACCGTCCACGCCCTGGGGGGCCCTGGCGGCCGAGGTCTGGGCATAGACCCGGGTGATGGTGGCCCCTTCCACCGAAAAGTCAGTCGTTTGAAGGGGGGTGGTCTCGACGGTCGTGGAGTATTCGAGGGCTACGGCGGTCACGGTTTGGCCATCCCCCTTCACTTCGGTGATGGCGGTCACCACCGGGGGGGTGGCTAACGCCGGGGCGGTGGCCAACCCACAAAAGAGCAGGGCCCAGGCCGGGGAGGGGATTCGGTTTCGCACAGTGGTCTCCTTGTTCGCAGAATCTTCGGAAAGACTCGTAAGAAAACCCCAGCCCTCGGTCTGCGATACCAACCTACCGTGTAAACAGTGTAAAGACTCGCTCCCTACAGGATGTGGGCCAGGAACTTGGCCGTCCGGTCGCTCTTCGGGTGGTCAAACAGGTCCTGGGGGGTGCCGTCTTCGATGATCTCCCCCTGGTCCATGAAGATGACCCGGTCGGCGGCGGCCTTCGCAAAGCCCATTTCGTGGGTCACCACCATCATGGTCATGCCGTCCTTGGCCAGGCCCAGCATGACGTCGAGGACTTCCTTGACCATTTCGGGGTCCAGGGCCGACGTGGGTTCGTCGAACAGCATGACCTTCGGGTCCATGGCCAGGGCCCGGGCGATGGCCACCCGTTGCTTCTGGCCCCCCGACAGTTGGTCGGGCCAGGCGTCGCGCTTCTCGGCCAGGCCCACCCGGGCCAGCAGCTCCAGGGCCCGGGCTTCGGCTTCGGCCCGGGGAACGTGCTTCACCGACATGGGGGCCAGGGTGATGTTTTGAAGCACCGTCAGGTGGGGGAACAAGTTGAAGTTCTGAAAGACCATGCCCACTTCTTCCCGGATCTTCCGAATGTCGGCGTTGTCGTGGGTCACGTGGTCGTCGTCAATCCAAATGTCCCCTTCGGAGAGGACCTCGAGGCGGTTCACGCTCCGGAGCAACGTGCTCTTCCCCGACCCCGAGGGGCCGATGACGACCACGGTCTCCCCGGCTCGCACCGACATCGACACGGCATTCAACGCTTTCAGGGAGCCAAAGGACTTGGTCGCCCCGGTAATTCGGATTCTATCGGGCATTCGTATTCAACCTTTCTTCCATCATCGCCACCAACCAGCTAAGGATCAGGGTCATGACCAAGTATACCAGAGCCACCACCGTGAGGGGAGGGAAGTAGTCGCCGTGGTTCGACCCGTAGTTCTTCGCCAGGCGGAGCAGGTCGACCAGGGCCATCACGCTGACCATGGAGCTGTCCTTGAGGAGGGCGATGAACTCGTTGCCAATGGCCGGGAGGATGATCTTCACCGTCTGGGGCAGGATCNCCCGGCCAATGGCCTGGGTGCGGCTCAGGCCCAGGGCCAACGCGGCCTCCATCTGGCCCCGGGGGACCGCTTGGATCCCGGCCCGGAAGATCTCGCCCATGTACGCTCCGTAGCAGAACGACATCGAGATCACGGCGGCCAAGAAGCCATCAAGGTGGAAAATGCTTCCCAACGCAAAGTAGATGTAAAAGATCTGGACCAGCAGGGGGATGCCCCGGATCACTTCGACGTACACCGTGGCGATCCGGTTGAGCAGAACCACCCGACTGATCTGGCCCAGGCCCGCCGCCAACCCAAACACCGTGGCCAAGAGGATGGAGCTGAGGGTCACCTCGAAGGTCACCGCCAACCCGTCGGGCAGGTACAGCAGGATGTCCACCCAGATGTTGGTGTACTTGCCGGAGTGGATGTCGGCCAACCGGGCCACCGCATCGGGGCTGGGAAAGAACCGGACCCAGAGCGACAGGACGAAATCCTGCACCGGGCCCATGTTGTACAGGGGGAGGAACACCAGGAGGGCCAAGGCCCCGAACAGGGCAATCTTCCAGCTCGTTCGAACGGTTCGATTGCCCTTGTCCGGGATCAGAGCCCCGTCAGTGACCTGAATCCTGACGGAAGACTCTTTTACTTCAGCCACTTGGCTTTCAGCTCGTCCAATTTACCGCTGGCGGTCACCGACTTGAGACCAGCGTTGATCTTGTCCAGGAGCTCCTTGTTGCCCTTCTTCACGACGATGCCGTAGAACTCACTGGTCATGGGGTCCCCGACGGTCTTGATCTTGCCGGCGAACTTGGGGTTCTTCACGTACAGGGCGGCCACGGGACCGTCGATCACCACGGCGTCGACCCGCTTGTTCACCAGGTCGTCGAACGACAGGGCGATGTCATCGTAGGCCTTCAGCTTGATGGTCTTGATCTTGTCGACTTCCATCGAGCCGGTGGTGTTCACCTGGGCACCGACGTTACGACCGGCGAAGTCGGCGAGCTTGGTGTCCTTGGTGTTGTCGGCCCGGACGACGAGCATTTGCCCGGCGTTGATGTAGGGGTCCGAGAAGTCCAGGGTCTGCTTCCGTTCGTCGGTGATGGTCACCGACGAGGCGACGATGTCGTAGGTGCCGTTCGTGACGCCGGCGAAGATGCCGTCCCACGAGACCGACTTGAATTCCAAGTCGAGCTTCTGGTCAGCGGCAATGGCGTTCATCAAGTCCACGTCGAACCCAACCTGGGCCTTGGTGTCATCGATGAATTCCATCGGGGGGAACGTGGTGTCCTGGGCAACGACCAACTTCTTCGCAGGAGCTGGGGCACAGGAGGCAATGAGCGCGGTGACGGCCAGGGCCGCAAGCACGAGTTTCTTCATGATTCCTTCCTTTCTGTAGGATACGAGAGAAGTAAACACCAATACGAACGGTACTGTCAATCTTCATTACACTCNCCCCGACGATGGTTTTTTTCTAAGAATTCCCACATACTGTGCCCATGGATCTCTTGGACAAGCGGATCACGAGCGATTGGATCGAAGTTCGTGAAAAGCTCAACACCCCGGTCAGGATGAAGGCCTACCTCAAGCTCGATGACATGAAGATGGCCAGCGTCCCCGGCGAACTCCGGAGCGCCACCATGTCCGGGATCGTCGAGTTCAAAAAGAGGCTCGCCGGGAG